>Ga0256829_1000542_pt1 | contig 37010 bp, 28 predicted proteins | sample 131447metaG_FD_185979 | JGI IMG/M metagenome (GOLD analysis project Ga0256829, IMG submission 185979) | Hydrothermal vent microbial communities from Lau Basin, Pacific Ocean - 131-447 | ecosystem: Environmental > Aquatic > Marine > Hydrothermal vents | place: Pacific Ocean: Lau Basin | collected... | reverse complement strand
CAAGATCAAGCCGGAGACCCAGACCGTCGCGTCCGTCACCGTCCAGAACTTCTTCAAGATGTACAAGCAGCTCTCCGGGATGACCGGGACCGCCGACACCGAGGCGCAAGAGTTCCACGACATCTACGCGCTCGAAGTCGTCTCCATCCCCACCAACAAGCCCATCGCGCGTCGGGACTTCGACGACCTCATGTTCCTCAGAGCCAAGGACAAGTGGGAAGCCATCGTGGACGAGATCAAGGTCTTCCACGACATGGGACGACCCATCCTCGTCGGGACCACCAGCGTCGAAGCGAGCGAGATGCTCTCACGCATGCTCCAAGCCAAACACCAGATCAAGCACGAGGTCCTCAACGCCAAGCAGCACGAACGCGAAGCCCACATCGTCGAAGACGCGGGCGAACTCGGCGCCGTCACCATCGCCACCAACATGGCCGGCCGAGGCACCGACATCAAAATGCGCACCCTCCCGCGCGAAGACTACATCGAGCACCTCCTCAAACGATCGATGGCCTCCAAAGGCCTCACCCCCGAGATGACTGACGAGCAGCTCCGCGAGAACGTCTACCGCAAAATCGCGCCCCAGGAACTCCGCGAAGAAGGCATCAAAAAGCGCGACGCCGACGACATGCCCTTCGACGAACTCGAGCTCAAGCTCCTCCGTCGCTGGGCAAACGAAGCCACCTGGATGAGCCCCAAAGCCATCGACGGCGCCTCCGCCGACGAACTCCGCGAAGAGCTCGACAAAAACGGCCGCACCATGATGCACCGCCTCTGCTGGGCCGAGACCGTCGAACAACTCGGAGGCCTCCACGTCATCGGCACCGAACGACACGAGTCCCGCCGCATCGACAACCAGCTCCGCGGACGTTCAGGGCGCCAAGGCGACAACGGGTCCTCCCGCTTCTTCGTCTCCCTCGAAGACGACCTCATGAAGATGTTCGCCGGCGAAACCACCATGAAGCTCCTCTCCCGTCTCGGGATGAAGGAAGGCGACGCCATCGAGCACCCCTGGCTCTCCAAGAACGTCGAACGAGCCCAGAAGAAGGTCGAAGAACGCAACTTCCAGATCCGCAAGAACATCCTCGAATACGACGAGGTCATGGAGCACCAACGCCAGCGCTTCTACGGGCTCCGCCAGCGCGTCCTCGAAGGCCGCCAGGTCAAGGACCTCATCTTCGAATACATCGAGGACGTCGTGGACGACGCCATCGACGAATACATGGACGACGACTACCGCGCCCTCTGCGCCGCTGACTACGCGCGCGAACAGCTCGACTGCTCCATCCTCCCCGACCGCCTCAAAGGCAAAGACGCAGACGAGATGGACATCACCATCCGCAAGCTCGCCAAGGAAGACGTCGTCGCGAACATCGGGGTCACCCTGGGCGAGTACATGCCCGTCGAGGGCTCCGAGATCGCCATCGATTTCGACTCCGCCGGGCTCCACCGCTGGGCGAAGAACCGCTTCGGGGTCGAACTCGACACCGGCGCCCTCCGTGAAGGAGGCGCCTCCGAACGACGCGCCGTCCAGCAGATGCTAGAAGACGCCGCGTTCGCCAAAATCGACGCCGAGCCCCTCGACCGCATCCCCGTCTTCGCCGACCCGACCTACGGCCCCGAAAAACTCGCCGAATGGGTCAAGACGAAGTTCACCTTCGAGATCGACGTCGATGAGATCATCAAAGCCCACAAGGACGACGACCTCGAAGTCCGCGACCTCATCATCGACAAAGCCCGCGAGCAATACGCAACGCGCGAAGCCAACTTCCCCGCCGATTTCGTCATGCAACGCACCATGATGATCGCGCGCCAGGACCCCAACGCCGCCTTCGGATACCTCGGGGACTGGGCCAAGCGCCGCGCCGGGCTCGAACTCACACCCGACGAGATCAAAACCACCCCGCCCCCCAAGATGCGCGAACGACTCGTCGAAGCCCTCAAGGGATCCGACAACGCCAACGACCTCGAGTCCATGGTCGAGAAAGCCCTCGCAACCACCTCCGACGACGAGCTCGACGAGCTCCTCAAGGAACGCTACGGCGAAGGCATCACCGAGCGCATGCGCTACCTCGACGAAGACGACCGGGAAGACGCAATCCGCGCCCGGGTCGAAACCCTCGCGCGTCCCGAGCTCATCCAGTTCGAGCAGATGGTCCTCATCGAGACCCTCGACACGTCTTGGAAGGACCACCTCTACTCCATGGACCAACTCCGCGACACCATCGGCTTCCGCGCCATCGCGCAGACCGATCCCAAGATCGCCTATAAGCGGGAAGGGCAGTCCCAGTTCCAGTCCATGATGCGCGACATCCGTGAACGGGTCACCGGGTACATCTTCAAGGCTCGACTCGCCGCGCCCCAAGGCGCACCGCCCCAGCGCCGACCCATGCAAGCCCCCGCGCAGCGCCCACCCCAACAACAACCCCAACCCGCCGGCGCTCCGCGCCAGGGCAGCGGTGGGGGAGGCGCAGCCCCCATTATGGGCTCCACCATCTCCGGCCCGGGCTTCAACTTCGCGCCCCAGCCGCGCCCCAAACCCGCGCAGGAAGCACCAAAGCCCGAATCTACCCCCGACCCCCAGAGCCCCGAATCCGGATCCAATACCCCATAACGCACGTATCGACTCCTACCCTCCCCCAACGCGCCCAAGCGGCGCGCGATGCATCCATACCCCCGATCAACGCTCGCCATCGGAGACGCGCCATGCGCACCAACACCACACGATCCGCATTCACGCTCGTCGAGATCCTCGTCGTCGTCGCGCTCGTCGCCGTCCTCGCGGGGATCAGCATCTCCATCGGCGCCTCAATGGCCGACTCCGGACGAACCCGCGCCACCGAAGGCATCCTCCAAGCCCTCGACCAGACCCTCGACCGATACGTCAACCAAACCGGATCCGTCCCCCCAGCCCTCGTCCCCATCACCCTCAGCCAAACCTTCAACGAGAACGGCCTCTCCGGATTCAGCGCCGGAGACACCATCTACCTCCCCGCCATCGACGGCTCCGCCCTCCTCGACAACAACGAAGAAGAAACCTACCAGGTCAACACCATCGGGCTCTTCCTCGCCTCCATCGCCGACGCCATCGACGTAGACGCAGACCTCTCCCAGATCGACTCCAAGTTCGTCAAACGCTACAACAACCCCGACGACCGACAGCCCGAGCTCCTCACCATCTTCGACGCATGGGGCAACCCCATCCGCTACGTCCACCCCAAGTTCGACGGCATCATCGAAGACTCCACCTCCCAGGCCGACCGCAGAATGCTCGGAGAACCCGGGGACCCCATCGATATCTCCGACGTCAACACGGGCTTCTTCACCATCGCCACCCTCCCCGTCTCCATCACCGACATCACCATCCCCATCGTCCGGCGCAACAAAATCACCAACGCCGACAAAGAGGAAGCCCGCTCAAACGCCATGCCCGGCGACGAACCCAACCCCTTCAAACAGTTCGTCTGGATCGATTCCGACGGCGGCACCTGCCCCGGGCAACGCCCGTACTTCTACTCCGCAGGACCCGACGGAGACCCCTCCACCACCGAGGACAACATCTACACCACCCAACCCATCTTCACCGACCCCCTCTAACCCCCCAAACCCCACCGATCCCACACCAAACCCGCTTGGATCCAAGCCCCTCAGGTGCTAGACTCACCACCCTCGGTTCCACAAACCGAGAAACACACTTTCCGGGGTGTAGCGCAGCTTGGTAGCGCGTCTCGTTCGGGACGAGAAGGTCGGAGGTTCGAATCCTCTCACCCCGATTCTGACAGTGGATGACAAATCGCGACCATTCAACGGTTTGCGATCATCCTCGTCTTCCTCTCCATCACGGCAGTCCGTGACAGGCCGAGCCTTGTTCGGCCCCTTTCTGCCATTCAAAAGCGGCCTATGCGCGGCCAACTTCTCGGCCGAACCTGCGACCATCTCGTCGTCGAAACCTGCGCGCGTCTCTTTGTCGCTGATTTCCTCGCTTGTGATGCGCGGCAACTTGCCGATCGTTGCGGCCATCGGCAGTGCCTCCGCGTCGGTGTAGGTCATCGCGGTGAGCCTTGGGTCCGAGTGCCGAAGATGGGCTTGAGCGAGCCGCTGGCCCACGCCCTGACTCGCCAGGAAGGTCGTCAGCGAGACACGGATCGCGTGCATGTCGAAGTACCGCTCGCCATCGTGGGCCTCGATGCCCGCGGCCTTCAGATCGGCGAGGAAGGACGGACGACTCGGCACTGTGGTGAAGACTGGATCGCTCGGCTCTTGGTGTTCGCGCGACCGCTTCATCTCGGCGAGCCGTTCGGCGAGTTCCGGATGCAACGCGAGCACATCGTCCCGCTTTGATTTCGTTGTGTGGCCCCTCAGACGGAGGATCGGCGGATCTGCGTCGAGCAGCAGATCGGACCAGCGCAGCGCCTTTGCCTCGGACTTGCGAAGACCGGTCCAGAAGAGGGCAAGGTAAAGCGTGGCCCGCTCGAACCCGAGAGCCTTGAGCTTCGCGGCACGCTTCTCTGAGATCTTCGCTCCCAGTTCACCCTTGCGGGGTCCGCGGTTGAACCGCTGGGCAGAGAGCAGGGGCCGCGTCTCGGCGGCTTTGACCAGGTTCGCGATCTCCTCGGCTGTTGCCGCTCGCCGCACATGAGTCCGGTCGGCCTGCAGGCGTGAGGTCCGACGCCGCCCAAGGTCGGTCAGCGGATCGGACGGCAGTCGCTTGGTCTTCGCGGCCCAGGCCGTGAACATCGTGAGTGCCCCGATGAACTCGTTGATCGAGTACCCGCTGTAACGCTTCTGCTTGCCCTTGATGGTCGTCCAACCGTCGCGTTCGAGGGTGTCGATCCAGGCGATCGCCCGATCGAGCGTGAACTCGCGGACCCTCGTCACTGGCTTCGGGAATCCTGGCCCGGTCCAGGTGACGAACCGGTCCAGCCGGTTACGGACACCCTCGACATATTTCGGGGTCGGCTTGCTCCGGCGTCGCCCGGTGCCCGCGACGGAGAGATGTCGCTCGAAGGCATCAAGGTGCGTCGTGATGTCGGCGGCCCCGTGTTCGCGTGCGGCTTCGTCGTCGGGGTCGAGCAATCCCGCGATGATCTTCTCGGCGCGCTCGCGTTGGGCGAGCTCGAACCGGGCAGCCGACTGCTTGTCGGTGAACGCGAGCCGTTGCCGACGTTCGCCGTGCTCGTCGGTCCAGGTGCACAGGTACCGCGGTGGGCGTCCGGCCTTCTTTGCTCGCTCGCGTTCTCTCTTGGTGATTCTCGGCATGGCGGTCCTCCTCGCGCCTCGTGTGATGGTTGGCGGGTTGGTGTGGTCAGGGGGTGTCGTCAAGCAGACGGCGGACATCGCTGAGTCGCCAGCGGGTCAGCGGACGCACCCGACCCGGCATCCGGAGCCGCGTCGGCTCCAGCACGGCGGGGGATGCGCCGTCGCTCTGGGCGAGGCGCCAGACCTGGCGTTCAGAGATCGCGAGCATGTCGGCGACCTCTCGGCAGCGCAGCCAGCGGTCATCCGATTGCGGGGTCTGTACCTCCTGTGTTTCGTGTCGTCGTGTCGTGCTCATCGGTGCGCTCCTTTGTTAGCGTCTATGCGAACAGTGATTGCGTACAACTGCCGCTCCGGTGAATGACCGGGCGGTCAGGACTTCGGTCGTTTGGCTGCGGTGCCGGACGCCTTGGTGGCGAGCTTCCGGGCCTGGGCGATCAGGGCGTCCCACTGGGACGCATCGAGGTCCTTGGCCGCTCTCAGCAACTCGGGGACCTTGGTCGCGTTGACGGCGTTGCTGGAGGCGATCTCCCCGACATCCGTGGCGGCCTTGCCCCAGCCGGCACGCAGCGTCGCTTCCTCGATGGCGTAGGCCGAAGCGATCCGGTGGAGGAGGTCTTCGGACGGGGTCCGGCGGCCCTTCTCCAGATCCGTCAGGTGGGCGGGCGCGATATCAAGGAGCTTCGCCATCTCCCTGAGGCCCTTGCCGAGCTTCTCGATCCGCTGTTCGCGGAGCAGATCACCGATTGGCTTTGGATGGGGGTTCGCCATGTTCAGAACCGTTGCTCGCGTGTTCGCTGTCATGCTAACGGATGGACCACGGACAATCAAGCACCCATCCTGAATTTCTGTGACGCGGGGGGTCAGGTCACCACGGGGCGTCCATCGACCACTCGTACCCGATCAAGCGGCAGATCCGCGAGGACCCTTTCAGGTGCAGCCAGGAGCGGCACGAGCGACGGCCGGACCAATCGACGCTGCTTCGGGAGCCGCAGTTCACGGCACCGGTAGATCATCGCGGATCTCGACACCCCGTAGGTCTCACAGAGGAACGGGAGGATGCAGCGCCTCCATACCCAGACGGCCTCTATGCCGTCTCCCCGGAGCAGTTCGAGGCAGGATGAATCGAGGGAGCTGGCCCTCGCGGCCTCGCTGATCTTTCCGGGAAGCGTGCGAAGCGGCATCAAGAGAGCGGAAGCAAAGCGATCAGCCTCCCGTTCGATCGAGTCAGAGTTCCCATCCCGAGGCAGTTCCGCATCGCTCAGTTCGCCAGCGTGCCCGGCATGAAGCACCAGGTGGCCTAGCTCGTGAGCGCAGGTGAATCGGTACCTCGGTTCATGATCGAGAAGCGCTTCATGGATCAGGATCTCGCAGCTCAATGGACGGGCGAGACCAAGTACATCGGCTCCAAGTTCGTCATCGCCCACAATCTCAAACTGGTATCCGAGCGGTCGCTCGATCCAGTCGTCGATCGGGATCGGCAGCACAACCTCGTCCAACTTCAAGCGATGGAGTACCTGGTCCAGCAACGACGCAGCAGCGAGCTCAACGCGAGCATCTGCCGATCGCACGGAAAGGCGCAAGCGGGCGGTTGGGAACTCGGGGACGGTCATCGCATGCCTGAAAGCCTTGCCACTGCTGGATCGTGGGAGGTTACGGGAACGGGGTTCAATGCACGCTGCAGTTGCGCTAAACAGAATCTATGAAACTTGCTGATTTTATGCACGAGCACGATCTGAGCCCCAGGCAGATGCGCTGGATGCTCGGCGTCAAGAGTCGAAGCACGGTCTTGCGGTATCTGAGCGGAGAACGGATGCCGTCACCGGAGCAGATGAGACGGATCCACCAGGTTACAGAGGGGCGGGTCACGCTCGCGGACTTTCTGGACCCGGCACCGCCCAAGTGTGTCCGCGTTGTGATCGATCGCAATGGCACGCCACGGCAGGTGTACCCCTGGACGGATCTTGAGACGACGCGACGAGTTGTGTCCAACGACAACGGGTCCGGTCGTCGTTCCCCTGAGCTACGGTACCCGGACGGTTCGCCAGCGGATGCCCAGCAGTCGTTGAATCCACCAGAGAAGCTCGGCCAACTTCCGGATTCCGATGACATGGATGAGTGGCCATCGCGACCATTGCACCGCGCGATCAGTCTGCTTGAGCATCGTGTGCGTCGCACCCGGCGAGGAAAGTTTCTGCTGGATGGGCGGGTATCTGATCCGAAACGGATTGTTGCTGCTGCGAACCGCATTTTGCGAGCGAGGGGCGAACCACCGATTCCATACCCCGGAGTTGATCCGCTATGACCTCTCGAATCGATGCATCTGCGCAGCATTCCGCCGCATCCTCGGAGGAAGGCCTGCCTGATTCGTTGACGCGGGGTCGAGTTTCTGCGCGTCATGATGATGGTTCCGAATACAACCGTCGAAGCTCAAACGGATACCCGGTTCAGCTCCTCACGATGACCGAGGCCGCCAGGGTACTACGCGTTGCACCGTCCACACTCGAACGAGAAGTTGCGGAGGGACATATCGGGTGCGTTCGGATCAGAAGACGAGTCCTGATCGCGTGCGATCAGCTCGATAGCTACATCAACCAACGCAGGAGCGAAGCATGTTCTACGAGAAAGTCTGGGCTCACGGAGCCTACTCCCTGGTCAAGAGACCGGACTCGCCACACTACTACATCACCTGGTGCCAACCCGGCACGGAACGATACAAGCGGCAAAGCACACGCACCGACGATCTCGAAGCGGCAAAGCACGAGCTCGTCGAGTTCGCACACCGGCGATCACGAGGAAGGCGCCCCGAGGGACCGGAGCGTGTCTCACTACAAGACGCCCTGAGTGACTATGTCGAGCACACGCTGCACGGGCGTCCTAGCCAGTACAAGTGCCGCTGCTGGCTCGGCAACTGGTTCGCATTTCTTGACAAAGAGGGCATTCGCTTCATCGGTGACCTGACCCCTGATGCGCAGACTCGGTACATCGCTTGGCGGAAAGCGTCCGCGGCCGAAGCGGGGCGCACGCTCTCCAACGCAACGATCAACCGTGAGATGGATGTGGTCAAAGGCGCGATATCCGCCTACTTCGAGCGAGGGTTCATCACGCGAAAGCCGGCCATTCTCTCGCTTCCGAAACCACCCCCGCGGGATCGCTTTCTCACGGTCACCGAAGTGAACCGACTGCTGAACGCAGCGACGGCTCCCCATATCCGACGATTCATCGTGATCTCTCTGCAGACGCTCCAGAGGCCTGCCGCTGTCCTGGGTCTGCACGCCAATCAAGTTGATCTGGAGCGGAACCGCATCGACTTTCTGCCTGCCGGATCGATTCAGACCAAGAAGCGGAGGCCGATCGTTCCGATCACCTCGACGCTCCGCCCAGAACTCGAACGAGCGATCCAGGAATCGAGCACCGGTTTCTTGATCGAGTTCAAAGGGCTGCCGGTATCAAGCATCAAGACGGCATTCCGAAAGACCGTCAAGAGGGCAGGGCTCGTCGGAGTGTCTCCCTACACGCTCAGACACACAGGGGCCACTCTTCTCGCTGGAGCTGGTGTCAGCCTTTGGGAGATAGGTGGAATGCTCGGACATACCCATCAGCGGACAACCGAGATCTACGCGAAGCATACGCCGGAGTACCTTGCGGGAGCGGCGAAGGGTCTCGATGACCTGTTCGGAGAGATGATGGCTTCGGAATCCGTGCGCGCCAGACGCGCGCCAGAGCCGATTTATCCACAGCAGTGGATAACCCCGCAAAGCGAGGCGGCATAGGTGGTGGGCGATGACAGGCTCGAACTGCCGACCCTCTCGGTGTAAATGAGTTGAGTCTTCGTCGCTAGGACCCCAGAAGTTACCTGAGGATCCGCCAGGATTCACAAGGCCTCTTGCTCACCGCTCCTTGAGCACACTCCCAAACTCCGTATCTGCCAATCATCTGCGAGACCTGCCATGGAAGCGTCACCCGTCACTTCTTGGCCATTGAAGTTTGCCGGGGCCAATACGAGTAGCTGTTACTGCAGTGGTACCGCCTTGCACTCGACCTGAAAACAGACTCGGCTTGGTGTCAACAGCTGGGCTAGAGAATGGCGCGACTTGCTGGTAATCCGCTGTCATTAGCCATGTTCGCCCATCGCCTTCATCCGTGGTGATGCGATACAGACCAGCTTGTGGCGGGTCAGTGGTCTCAATATGTCGTTCGTATCGCTCAACAGACCATTCTTGGATCCCACCGCTGAGGGCTTCTGTTCGGAACCGTGCCCAAAGGGCTGCCGTGTCCGGCGTAGGCCAGTCACCAGCATTGGTGTGTGCGGTGATCTCATCGGACTCAAGCCAGTCTCGCATCTCAGCTGGAGTCACAAAGTCCGGCTCTGAGTCCTCGATAGCCGCGATCGCCGCCCGACGTGATGGCAAACCAGCCCTGATCAGCATTGCCATCATGAACTGGGGTACCCCTGTTTCAAGTGCTGCAGCCGCACCGCCCGCGACTAGCTCTGGCGACCATCCAAGAGATACACGCCGGGTTCGCACTGCCTCCAGCGCCCACACAAACCGATATGTGAAGGCCTCTTCGACGGCCTTCATGTTCTGAGGACCGATCTCGGCGATGTCATCGCCAGACACCCAGCTGCGCAGGATGTCTTTCCAGTCCTCGGGAAGTGCGTTCGTCTTGTTTGGGATGAATGGCCGCATAAACAGCAGGCGTTCACCGAGAGTGCCAAGCGCATCGGCTAGTTCCTCAGCGTCACCACGCAGGGCCGCAATATCAGCGAGGTCGAGTAGATCAGCCAACTCATCGGCCATAGCATCAATTCTGAGCCCGGCCTCAAGCCCCACGCCCATCGCAAAGTGACCTCGCCGACTCTCCGCAGTCGTGTTCCTCCAGATCACTTCAGCTCGAGCCTCAAATACTTTCTTGTGCAACTCCGCAACGGCCTCGTCTTCCCGAGCAATCTGTCTGGCCCAGAGCGATCCTCTGAGTGCATCGTCCAGGAGCTTCGGCAGGTCGGCACGATCAGAATCGAGTGCTTCAACGAGGCCAAACACTGTCGCATCAAGGCGCTCGACAATCTGTGACAGCGGCTCGTCATCAGCCGCTTCTTCGTCGGTATCACTCTCTTCCGTTTCTTCGCTAGAAACCAGTCCGCCGGAAGGCTCTTCTTCCTCAGGCGACTGCCAAGCCTCACGCGAATTGGCGAGATACTCCCAGGCGTCGTTTCGATCCAAGATGCCGTTCTGTGCCAGGCGATCAAGAATCACAGTGACAATCTGGATCAGCCCGCTCTTTAGGGTACGGGCCTTGGCTGAGTTGACCAGAACTTTCCACTGCCTAGTCCTCCGTGGGATCTTGTCGTAAATGGAATGGACAACTAGTCCTTCAACATCAACGAACGCGCGTCCGGCGCGACCGGCGACATTCGCGAACTCCTCGCCGCTGATCAGGCTTCCAGAACGGTGCAGCGACGGGACTAACAGCACTGCAGCATTCAAATTGAGGCCCTGCGCAAGTGTAGGTGATGCAATGATGACCTTCAGTACACCCTCCGCCAGCAATGCTTCAAGCTCCCGTAGAAATGGTCTTGGCAATCTCCCGTGATGGATCGCGACGCCTAACTTGAGGCATGCGACAGCCGGATGATCTTCTCCCAGCCACTCTGTCCCCACTTCCAGAGCGCGGGCAATCGAAGTATCATCATCAAGCAGAGAGTTCAAATAGCCGCGTCTCGCAAGGTTTTCTACGCGGCTACCGTAACCTTCCACCCAGTTCGCCTGAGTTGAGAAGATCAGAGTCCGCTTGCCTTGCTCTGCAAAATTCCATGCCGCAAACAGGCAGACATCGATGTTCTTGCGTGGATAAGGATTTATCTCATTGCCCTTAGCTGGTACCTGTTGCACAAATTTATCGACAAAAGGCCCATCGTCATCAAGGTCGAATCGAAGAATCGCGTTCTTGCCGCGCCAGGTGAGGGTACCGAATCGCTGCCGAGTAGGGCGCCAGTCAGACTGCACAGGTTCGCCGGTTTCATCAGAACGAATCCACGCCGTGAGGTCATCGAGCTCGTCTCCACTAGGTAAAATTGCGGAGAGGCAAACAATCCGACGCTCGTTTGCATCACCTCGTCGTAGAAGGCGTTGAATGAGCGTCTCGTAGCGAATCTCCCTCTCACTCGGTCCAATCATGTGGCCTTCATCAAGAACAATCAGGCCAACATCAGCGATCAGCGTTGGATCACTCCTTAGCGCGAAGTCGAGCTTCTCAGGTGTTGCGATGATGATCTCACGTGAGCGCAATGCGTCTTCGTCACCCGCGGACACTCCGCTTGCCCCGTACAGAGAGGAGACGGTATATCCAAGTGGAGCAAATGTCTTTCTGAACGAGCGCTCAGTCTGTGCGGACAGGGCACGAAGTGGCGTCACTATCAAGACACGCCGCTCAGACGAGAGCGTCATGAGAGCTGCTATCTCGGCAACCCTTGTCTTGCCCGCGCTCGTAGGCAGCGCAACTACAAGGTCATCGCTGATATCAGCAGATCGTCTGGCAGCATCGCGCTGAGAAGGCCACAACTCGACTTCCGATGCCCCGCGGGCATACAGCGATGAGATGAACAACTGGCGAATGTCTGCATAGGCATCGCCGACCCCTTCAGGCGGGTCCGTTGGTAGATTCTGATGAAGTGAGTGCTGCCAAAGGTCGTCAATCAGGTGGCGGCAGAGACTTGCAGTCCACCAGACGGGCACATTTGCAGCATTGTCCGCAAGGCGGACCGTAGTATCTAGCAAACTGCGCGCGGTCTCTGTCGCTTCAGTTGCCCCTGTTTCCAACGCAAAGTCAAAGTACGCTATGGCTCGGCACATGGTGGCGTTGAGGATAGATGCGATCGCTTCATCAGGATCCTGATCTCCATCTCGCAATGCCTCGGCAATATGGTCATCGCTATGTGTGTCTTCGGCCAGCCATGCCCGAACAAAGTCGCGTAACCGGTTGAGATCACGCAGAATAAGCAAGCGAAGTGCTGACTCGCCAGGTGTAGTGTTCAGATCGCTATCGGATTCACTGAACAGTGAGTAGGCGACCGCTGAGAATCCGGCGAGATGGTACGCTGCTGCGGCGATGACTCGGATGAAGCCACGATTGAGCGACTCTGGATAGCCATTGCGCACAAGCGCTTCGAAGGCATTCGCAGCGTGCTCAAATGCCTTGCAGGTCAGCTCGGAGGTGCCTGTCTGTGCACGAAGCGCCATTGCGGCGCGCAAGAGAGAGAAGCCGTGCTCTGCGAGATCAGTTTCGATGGTCGCGCCGAACTTCGGAGCGTCCTGAGGAAGCACTCCATCCTGGCGCATCAGAGACCACGCCTCGCCACGAGAGAGTAGGCGGCCGAGGATCCCATCGGCCGTTGCTTCGTACAGAAAGACAGTTAGCTCCTCAATCGTCTCCAAGCGCTACTGCCCTCTTGTACATGGCTGCAATAAACTCCTGGTGATCTTTGATGTGGACGTTTACAGCATATTGGTCTCTGTTCTTGGCAGATGCAGCAAGATCAAGCTCCAATGATTCGTGCGGTCCGTTTCCGGAAAGCGTGAACAGCATATGATCGATTCGATCAGCGGGAAGTGACTTCAGTCCTACTTCGTCGCGAAGATCACGACCAAGCACTGTGTCATCTGGATCATCGCTTTCTAAAAGACGGTTCGCGACAAAAAGCAAGGAATCTGGAGTACAGCGGCCACTGTCTCGGTTAAGTACTTCCCGAGCTTTCCCGACCGTGGTTTCGCCGATGTGGATCCCGCTTTTCGCTTCACCCTTGAGAAGCCAGAGCTTCTCACCCGTTTGATCATAGCCAGCGCCGATGAAATCATCGCCACGCATCGCCATGTTTCGGCCGTCCTTGTAGCGAAGGCGACGTACGGGAACACGTAAGCCAATCATCTCCTCAACCATCTCAGTGGCGAGAATCTCGCCAAGGTCACCCGACCGTCCCGTTGGTGTCTGAGGGGTTGCCTCCCGGAGGATGTTGGCCGCAATCTCGTAGCCAAGCCGCTCTACGTCGTCAGCAATTCGATCGAGCCTGTCGTAATGCGATCGTATCGTCCTTGCAAGATCTTTGCTGACTGTGTCGCGGCCACCGTCCTTCTCGACGAAGGTCCAGTAGTGCTTGCGATTGCTCCGTTTTCGCTTTGAATCACACCAGCGTTTGTATAACGCGGTGCTTGCCTCTGCGGCTGGCTGTTGCGCTTCCGGATCAGTAGTACTCACGGATGTATCCATATGCTCGCTCAAAGAGCTCGTTGTCCTGGTGTAGCTTGTACTTCAGCAATGTCTTTCGCAGGGCAATCTTCACCTCGCGCTCGCCCGCATGGGTGTCCTGCCAACCGTCAAAGCGGACCGCCCGAACAATGCCGTCGATATCGTCGACGAGCCGGCCGACCATGATCGGCGTCTCCCCATTCTTGGCCTTCTCGAACAGTTCGGTTAACGCAGCCTTGCCCTGGTCGATCTCTTCCTCTTCGGGCGTCTCCCGTTCGAGGCGCACGACGTCTTTCGCAAGTTCGAGCAGTTCCTTCAGGAAGTCGATGCTGACGAGCAGCCCTTGCTCGTGTCGGTTCTTCAGATCCTCTAGTCGCTCGGCGAGAGCTTTGAACTTTGGATTCTTCGCGTGCCTGCGGAGGCGTGCGGTCAGTTTGATCGTGACTTCCTTTGCCTTCCGCTTGGGGTCAGGCGCACCCAGCACAGCTTCGAGAAGGTCGGCATCAAGTACCAGTGTGTCGAGATCATCCCGCACCGCGTCCACGTGGACGTTCTCGTGGATGAGTTCGATGGTCTTGGCTCCGAGCCGGTGCCAGAGCAGGCGGCCCGTACCCGTCGAAGGCTTGAGCGACTCATACACCTGCACGAGCCAGCGGTAGTCCTTTTCGTGCGGCGACAGCTCTGGGTCGGGGGAGAGAGCTTCCCAGATTCGAGCCAGCACGCTGAAGTCCGCCGCGAACGCGTCGCGGGTGTCGTTGTTGGGCAGGCACTCCTGAGCCGCGATCAGCCCCTCGTATCCCTGAAGCGTCCGGTCGCAGCCTGCGAAGTACATCAGACACTTCTGCATGGCCTCGGGCAGCTTCGCCTTGAGCTCGGCGATGTTCGAGACCGACTTCCGCACGCTGCTCTCGTCGAACTGCAACGCCTGAGCGACATCATCGAAGATGCCGAGGTAGTCCACGATCAGGCCGTGGGTCTTCTCCTCTCCGTAGGGGCGGTTCGCCCGGCAGATCGCCTGGAGCAGCGTGTGGTCCCGCAGCGGCTTGTCGAGGTACATCGCTTGGAGAATCGGCGCGTCGAAGCCGGTCAGCAGCTTCGAGGTCACGATCAGGATCTTCAGCGGGTCCTTGGGGTCACGAAAGCGGTCGAGCAGCTTCTCCTCCGCGTCGCGGTCCCGCTTGTACGCGGCGTACTGCTCCTCGGCGCTGTTGACCGACATCACGATGTCCGACGCCTCGGGCGGCAGGTGCTTGTCGAGCTCTTGCTTATAGAGCAGGCAGCTCTCGCGGTCGAAGGTGACGACCTGAGCGCCGAAGCCGTTCGGAGCGACCTTCTCCTGGAAGTGCTGTGCGATGTCGGCACAGATCGCCCGGATGCGTTCGGGGCTCTTGACGAGCACGGCCATCTTCGCAGCGGCCTTGCCGAGCTTATCCTTGTCCTCGTCCGTCAGGCCGGCGGTGAGTTCCTTGTAGGCCTCCTCGATCGCCGCCTGGTCGATGTGCATGTTCACCAGCCGCGGCTCGAAGTGCAGTGGCTTGGTCGCCCCGTCCCGGAGCGAATCGTCCAGACCGTACTTGCTCAGATACCCGTTCTCGTCCTCCTCGGCACCGAATGCGTAGAAGGTGTTGCGGTCCCGCTTGTTGATCGGCGTGCCGGTCAGGCCGAACAGGAACGCGTTCGGCAGCGACTCACGCATCTTCCGACCGAGGTCACCCTCTTGCGTGCGGTGGGCTTCATCGACCATCACAATGATGTTGTCGCGGTCATTCAGCACTCCATCGGCCTCGGCGAACTTGTGGATGGTCGTGATGATGACTTTCCGCACGTCCTTCGCGAGCAGGTCTTCGAGCTCCTTGCGGCTCTCGGTGCGGACGAGGTTGGCCATGTCCGCGGCGTAGAACGTCCCGCTGATCTGGCTGTCCAGGTCGATGCGGTCCACGACCACCAGCACCGTCGGGTTCTTCAGGGCCGGGTGCATGCGGAGCTTGCGGGACGCGAAAAGCATCAGCAGCGACTTGCCCGAGCCCTGGAAGTGCCAGATGAGGCCCTTGCGGGTCTTCCCAGCGACGACGCGCTCGACGATCTTGTTGACGCCGTCCACCTGCTGGTAGCGGGCGATGATCTTGATCCGCTGCTTGCCCTTGTGCGTCGCGTAGGCGGTGAAGTTCGCGAGCAGGTCCAGCACCGTGTTCGGGCGCAGCATCGAGACGACTGCCTGCTCGACCTGCTCCATCGAGCCCGGCACGGCGTCGTCGTCCTCCAGCCGCCACGGCCCCCAGAACTCGACCGGCATCGCGATCGAGCCGTAGCGGTACTCCTTGCCCTCGGTGGCGACGGAGCACACGTTCGGCACGAACAGCTCGGGGACGTTCTTCTCGTAGTCGTCGTGGACCTGGAGCGCCCCGTCGAGCCAGCTCTGGCTCGACCGCACCGGCGTCTTGGCCTCGATGAGCACCAGCGGCATGCCGTTGACGAGCAGCACGAGGTCGGCCCGCTTCTCGGTCTTGCCCATCCGGATGGTGTACTGCTGGGTGACGACGAAGCGGTTCGGCTTGTCTTTGCCTGGATTGGGATCGTCGAAGTCGATCAGGCGGATGGTGACGTGCTCGCCGTTCTCACCGAAGGGCATCGACCGCTCGCCGAGCAGCCACGCGGCGAACTCCTCGTTGGCCTTCACGAGCCCGGTGTCGCGGACGGTCATGATCGCGGCCCGGAGGCGGTAGAGCACCTCGTCGGCCCGCTCGGGTCGTTCCGCGATGGTCGGGTTCAGGTGGACGAGGGCGTCGCGGAGATGGTCCTCAACGAGGACATCCTGCGGCTGACGAGGCAGCGTCCTGTGATCGATGAACTCCCAGCCGATCGACTTGAGGCGGTCGCGGATGAACGCTTCGACGGTGTTGGACTCGTTGAAGGTCATTATTCAGCCACCTCCGATGCAGCGAGAACCGACTGAATGATGGATTGATACCGAGTGCGATGGCTGACGGCATCCGGTATTGCAGCGGCTGCCTGGCTGCATCTGGAAGCCAATTCTCGCTGATGCTCGACGCTCGGAAGCGGTATACGGAAGCCCTTCACCACCGACGAGTTAATCGTATTCAACCCACTTGAACTCTTGGCCCGCGATCGAAAGTATCGACGCCCGTGCGGAGAGTTGATCACCGCGAGCAAATAGCGTGAGTCGAGCTTCGGTCCACATCGGGCTCGGATGATGTGGTTCTGGTGCATAGCACCCGGGATCTCACCGCACCACACTGCCGCCCGACCTATTTCATCTGGATTGGCATGGCCCTCAACGATCAACACGTCGCCATCGCGGAGCACATGACTCTCATCACCCGATAGCTTCCCAATATCTTTAACTTCATCGAGTATCAGAACGCCACGTCCGACATTGGCAACACGCAAATAAGGAGCTGTGTTACTTGCCTTTCGACGTTGTTGGTTGACAGTCAGGCCGTACCGCACATCGGCAACCTCGCCCAGGTCGATCTCCTTAGCACGTCTGGATAGAGACTCTATAACCGCTGCAAGATGCGACTCGTGGACCGCATCAAGAGAATTGACGAGGTCGTCAGTCGCGTTGAGACAGGCTTGGGCAGCCGTAAGAACAAGCGAGAGCCGCCGCTGCTCCTCGATCGGCGGAAGGGCGAACTCGAACCTGGCAAGGCTCTTCCAGTTGGTTCGTGGGGAGAGCGACCCGGCCGAGGTGCCAACCGCGTGCTCGAAGAACGCATCGGTTTGGCAGATGAACGGCAGCAGCTCGGGCAGCAGCGCATCGCCCTTCGGCTCCAGCACATAGATATCGCCCGAGCACACCCCGCTGAAGTCCGCGACTGCGACCTTCCGCTGGTACGCACGCCGCTTCCCGAAGAGCACCTGGCCGGGCTTGAAGATGTTGGTGAAGGTCACGCCATCAGCGATTTCTCCCCAGCGACGAACGCGGAGCTCGCCCGGATCGATGTGCTCCAGCCCGATGTACCGCTCGTAGCCGTCCGCTTCGGGATTACTGGATCGCTCTTTTGAGAGCTGCACGACATCACCGAACGCGACGGTGGTCCAATTAGCGGATTTCTTCGGCGTCGCGACTTCAGGCATCTTGCGACTCCGAATCATTACGTTCGATGAACTCTTTCAAGAGACTGACCGCTGCCTCAAGCGATTGCATGGCGTTGTCGTCGGACAACCGAAGTCTTATGAACTCGCTGAACTTCAACAGCGGCCGCCTAAGACTAATCGACTCAATGATTCGATTGTCGGGCAACTTCAGGTCTTGATGATTGCTCGACAGATGGTCATACACCTTCTTGGGAATCTCGGTCCCTCTCGAATTGTCGTGTCCAGATCCGTCCCAATTCAAAGCGAAGAGTTCATTGTTCTTCTTGTAGACATGGATGTGTCGTTGTCCAGTAGACGATTCATGTGGGCCATCAATTCGATATCGATATGGGCCTCTGATGTTCTTCCAGTTGCCGTGTGCTTCTATTAGCAGCCGTTCCGACTTTTTCGTGGCTTCTTGTAAGGACTCTGGAAGCTCGTCCTCAGTGCAATAAAGATGAACGATCGTGTCGTCGGTCGGAATGACATAGTGCTGGATCTTCTCGTTATCAGGCATCGGTCGTCTCCTCGGCGACAACGCCATCGAGCATGTCCACCAGCGCATCCATCTGCGTCCAGAAATCTCGCCCACCCTCATCGAATGCAGCCCATGCCTCTGCGAGCGTAGTCTCCTGTCCCGGCTCTACCTGCGGCTTGGGCTTCTTGACGTACAGCGGGATCGACAACGTGCCATCCCTGGCAAGCACATCCTCGACTGAGATGACGGCTGCGAAGCCGGGGTCGTCCTCGAACGCCTGGTACGCCGCGAGGATGCGGTCCTGGTGCTCGGTGCGGAGGAAGCTCTGAGCCCGCTCGCGGGCGACCTCGGCAACCGCATCGATGAACAGGATCTTGCCCTTGATGGCTTTCCGCTTCTTCGAGCGGCAGATGACCACGCACGCCTCCATCGGCGAGTTGTAGAACAGGCCTGGCCCGAGCCCGAGCACGCACTCCACGAGGTCGGACTCGACAAGTTTCCGCCGCATCTCGGCTTCCTCGTTGCGGAAGAGCACGCCGTGTGGGTAGAGGATGGCGCAGCGTCCAGTCTTCGGGTCCATGCTCTTGAGGATGTGCTGGAAAAAGGCGTAGTCGGCGCGGCCCTGCGGCGGCGTGCCGAGGAAGTTGCGGTCCCACGGGTCGCTCTCCCACGCGGAGCGGTTCCACTTCTTGATCGAGTACGGCGGGTTGGCGAGGACCACGTCGAAGGTGCGGAGGCGGTCGTCCTCGACGAAGCTCGGCGAGCTGAGCGTGTTGCCCGCGGCGACGTGGAAGTCCGACACGCCGTGGAGGACGAGGTTCATCCGGGCGATCGCGGCGGTGATGGTGATGAGCTCCTGCCCATAGAGGCCGATGGTGCGGGTGTCGCCCCCGCGCCGCTTCACCTCGGCGAGGCAGGAGATGAGCATCCCGCCCGTGCCAGCGGTCGGGTCGTAGATGGTCTCGCCCGACTTGGGTTCGAGCATCTGGGCCATGAGGTGTACGAGCGTGCGGTTGGTGTAGAACTCCTGCGCGGTGTGCCCCGAGTCGTCGGCGAACTGCTTGATGAGGTACTCGTAGCCGTTGCCGAGCTCATCCTCGGGCACGTTGGCGAGGCTGAGCGTGTGCTTGGAGAAGTGCTCGATCAGGTTCTTGAGCGTGGCGTCCGGCATTTGGGCCTTGTCGGTCCAGGGTGCGTTGCCGAAGACGCCTTGCAGCCGCTGCGGGTTGGCGGTCTCGATCGCCTGGAACGCATTGAGCAGTGCACGCCCGACGTCTTTCGGGGCAGTCCGCACGTCCTTCCAGTGAGCCCCATCGGGGACGGTGAACCGATCGTTGGCTGTAGCCGTCGCGTAGTCGGAGTCGTTCGAGTCCTCGAATGCGCCCTTGTAGTCCTCATCCCAGACATCACTGAGCCGCTTGAAGAAGAGCAGCGGGAAGATGTACTGCTTGTAGTCGCTGGCATCGACGAGGCCGCGGAGGAGCGTGGCGGCTCCCCAGAGGTAGGATTCGAGTTCTTTCTGCGAGAGATGCTTGCTCATGACAGCCAGCCTCCCTCGGTCAAGACCGTGCGGAGGAGGTCCTCGGCGGCGCGGGCGTCGGCGAGTGCGGTCTTGAACGATTCGACCGCTTCGGGGAGCGGCGGGATGTCCTCGCCGATGGGCGGGAGGACATAGCGAGAGATGTTGAGCGTCCACCCTTCCTGCTTGATCTCGTCGAGTGAGACAACCTTGGCCCGGTCTTCGACATCTTCGAAGTCGCGATACCACGAGACGATCTGATCGGTGTGCTCAGGATCGAGGAAGTTCTGCGCACGGCCCTTCCTGAACAGGCTCGACGCGTCGATGATGAGGACCTTCTTCTTGCGGGCGGCGGGCTTCTTGCGTCGAAGGATGACAACGCAGCCGGCGAGCTGAGTGCCGTAGAAGAGGTTCGGGGCGAGGCCGATGACCGCCTCGATCATGTCCTCTTTCAGCAGAGCGGTACGGATCTTGCCCTCGGCGGCTTTGCGGAAGAGCGCCCCCTGCGGCAGCACGACCGCCATGCGGCTGGTCTTGTTCTCCGCCATCGAGGCGATCATGTGCTGGACGAAGGCGTAGTCGCCGTAGCTCTCGGGCGGGATGCCGTACTGAGCCCGGCCCCAGGGGTCGGCTTCCCAGATATCGCGGCCCCATTCCTTGAGTGAGAAGGGCGGGTTGGCGATGACGCAGTCGAACGTCAGCAGCCCGCCGGTGCTCGCGTCGCTGAAGGCAGGCTGCCGGAGCGTGTCTTCACGGGCGATCTGGAAGTCTTCGATGCCGTGGAGCACGAGGTTCATGCGGGCGATCGATGAGGTCGTGAGGTTCTTCTCCTGGCCGTAGATCTTGCCGAAGAAGGTCCGCGAGTCGCCGCCGTTGCGCTCAACGTGCTCGATCGCGCCGAGCAGCATGCCGCCGGTGCCGCACGCTGGGTCATAGATCGATTCGCCTTCCTTCGGATCGAGGATCTCGACCATCATGCGGACGACGCTGCGGGGCGTGTAGAACTCGCCGGCCTTGTTGCGGCGGGTCACATCGGCGAACTTGCCGATCAGGTACTCGTACGCGTCACCGAGCACATCAGTGCTCACGGCTTTGTTGCCGAGCGGGATCGACGAGAAGCCTTCGATGAGGTCCTTGAGCAGCTCGTCGGTGAACTTCTCCTTGTTGCCCCAGTCGGCCGTGCCGAACACTCGGTAGAGCGTGTCGGGGTTCGCCTTTTCGATGGACTGCATGGCCTTGAGCAATGCAGCACCGACATTGGCGCTCGTCTCGCGGACATCACGCCAGTGGCAGCCGTCCGGGACGGTGAATCGGTGTACCTCGGGGAAGAGGCTCGGGTCAGCATCACCGAACGTCTCGGCGGCCTCAGCGGTCTCCTCGTCCCAGACATCGCTGATCCGCTTGAAGAACAAGAGCGGGAGGATGTAGCCCTTCCAGTCCGTGCGATCGACGGCCGAACCACGGAGGGTGTTGGCGGCTTCCCAAAGTGCTGACTTGAGGGATGTTGCGTTTGTGCTCACGGAGACTCACTGGTTGTGTTATTCATGGATCTTCTTGATTCTATGAATAGCACGATTCTTATTCCTAGGTAAAGACCGAGTACGCCCTGCATTGTACCGGTCGCGATCGGAGTGCCTTGCTGCAACGAGAGCATTGGATCGCTGTGAAACTGCGACCCGGCATATCGATCACTCTTGCAGCCATCGGTGATCGATAAAGCGCCGCGATATCGATCATCACTGTGCCCCCCTCAGGCTTGCCTCGGCGTCCGCGAGGCTCGCGATCACGGTGTCAAACGTTGGGGCGTCGCCGAAGACCATCTCCTCAGCCATCTGGTCGTAGTCGGGGCGGATCGCCTTGATCGTCGCATCGTCCGGCACCAGGCGGAGCGTTGCCGGGACTGCCAGGTCGTAGTGATCGGAAGCTCGCCGGTAGAAGGTCGTCTTGTGCTTCACCACATCGGCGAGGAGATCGAGATCGGCCAGGGCTGATCGGCCAAGTTCGTGCCCGAGCAAGAGATGCAGGTCGTAGTAGTGACGGGCCGGTTTCGTCGCCGCGGCTCTGTCAGGGTCCTTGTGCGCCAGCGTGTGGAGAAAGGTGGCCTTCTCCCAGAACGTCCGCTCGGCGGTGATGACTGTGACGGTGTGCTCGGGGTGGGTGAACTGATCCGGGAAGTGGTCCGCGGCGTAGGGCCGGATGGGCCGGTCGACGGCGGGCCACGTGTCCCCGCGGGCGCCGAGCTCCAACAGCACCATCCGCTTGAGATAGGGCGGGGGAGGTTCGTTGGTGGGGTAGTGAAACGCGATGGTTGTGTTGTCGAGATTGGAGACATCGACCTTGATCGACCAGTCCCCGGCGTCCCCGATCGTCTCCTTGAATCGCGCACTCAGCGCGGGCGCAAGGGCGTCCCCGACGTACCCGGCCGCTTTGGCCTTGAGCTCGTCGATCAGCCGGTCGCGGGCCTTGTTCGACAGACCGTCTGCTGACGGGTCCCGGTCTCCGGTGAACCCGAGGGCCTCGCGGTCGATGACCAGGTCGATGTCCTCCGACATCCGATCGATCACGCCGAAGGCCTTGGACAGGGAGGTCCCGCCCTTGAAGTAGAGCGGGGCCGGCAGACTGTCCAGGCTATAGAGGTGCCGGAGCACCCAGCACACCCAGAAGTCCTTTTCGATGATCTGGACGCTGACGCCTTTGATGTCGGCCGCCGCCCGGAATAGGTCGGATCGATCACCGGGCTGGAGGCGGGCGACATTATCCATGCGGGACGGCTTCTCTGGAGTCGGCGGGGTCTGCGGCGATGCGACGGGCGATCTTGGCGACCCTCTCAGAACGGTAACGCGCCTTGCGGGTCAGGTCGCGGAGCTCCTTCGGGGAAAGCGAGGACCGGAGGAGGGCGAGCTCATGATCGCCGGGGTCGGACCCGAACAAACCGATCGCCTGGAGAACCTGCCCGACCTTGGAGTCGATCTCCGGCATCTTCCGGGGGGAGGTGTGCTTGAGCCGGAATGTGCGGCTGCCCACCTTGACGGTCCGGCTGCGGCCCGAGGTCAGGTAGATGGGCTTGGCGGGGATCTGGGTGGAGAGCCCGAGCCGGTTGGCAGTGACCGCCGGGGAGGGGGCAACGGTGCTCCCGGTCTGGCGGCCGAGCGCATCGGCGACCTTGTCCGCGTCGGGTGGCACAGGAATCCCGAGGGACTTGTTGGTGCGGGCCAGGTGGTAGAGCCCTCGGCCAACGCGGTTGAGCGTGCCGTTGCGGACCAGCCGCGCGAGGGCCTGATCGACGGCGTCGCGGCTGGCGAGATCCAGAAAATCCTTGGGTGTGACCACGGCGCCATCTCCGCCGTGGCGGCGGCGGATGCGGCTGAGGATCTGGTCCTGTGTGGTCTTCATGGCGTACTCCTACTGTCAGAAAAGCGTATCATTTTTTCTGACACTTGTCAATCGGAATCTTCGCCTCGATTATTCACCGGAAATGGTCGGCGACGCCAGATTATCGCGCTTTGATTGGGTTCGGTGGGAACAGGTTCTGGGCCCACCGGAGCGTCCGTGCCGATAGGATGGTGCCTTCCGGCAGTGGGGCGCTGCCTGCGGCGTCCCGGGCTGGCTCGCCAGCCCCCTAACCCCGCTTAGGGAAGACGTCTGAATCTTCAGTCAGGCTTGATTCCCGGATCCCGACTTTCAGTCTTTGACCACGGCCGTTACCGATCGAGGGCAGTGGTCAGCGTCTTGATTTCAGGTCGAAGAGGGCGTCTGAGAGGCCGGCTTGATCTGAGCGTGGGGCGAAGAGTTTGCCTGATCCTGGGGACGATGGGAATCACGTCCCGTGTGTCCAGAGATGGATCTCGGATTGAGCGAGGGTTTCGCGTCTGAAGGCCCGAAGCTCCCCCAGAGCCGAGGCTCTGGAGGAACAACAAGCAGGTCGATGGGATCGCCTAGACAGGGTCTTCGGGTGTCCACCCGGGGACGCCCGCATGGAGGAACTCTTCCCGGTCTGCCAAGAGTTGGCGACGGAGCTCTTCGGGATCTCCTTCATCCCCGGCCAGTCCCTTGAGCACCTCGTCGGTACTGATGGTGTTCTGGATCGGGAGTTGCTTGCGGTCGTGCTTGACCGTGTGGCCCATGCGTTCGATCGCGGAGGAGAGCCGCATGACGTGCTTCTCGGTGAGATGGAAGACCAGATCATCATCCTCCCAGCTCTCGGCTTCAATGCGGATTGACATCCCGTAAAACGGGGTATCGCCGACCATGTGCTGGATGATCTCGAAGTCCATATCTCGGATCCAGAAGGTGTCGATGGTCAGGGGTTTGGGTGATGGAGAGTCAGTCATAGTCGTGTTTCCTTTCAGTTTGTGTTGAACGATGGACCCGAACAAAGCCGCGGAGCGCAGCGAGGCGTCAAGGCTTCTGGCTGCCCTGCGTAGCAGGGGAATCGCCTGCACAAGGCCCGAGCTTCACGAGGGACGCGGAAGGCGACAGCCCCTTGATGCCGACGAGCACCGGGGCAGGGTCCTGCGTCCGTTCAACACCCGGATTGGAAGACGGACGGGCGGCAGTCCGCCCCATAATGCCGATGGGCATCCTGGTATCTGGCTAGCGACCGTGACTGCTGGCCCCAAGGCCGGCGAACAGATCGGCTTGCGTGTCGCGACCACGGACGAAGACCACCGGCGGACCTTCAAGAACGAGCGATCGCTTCCCGGTCCGGACGATCATCCCGTGGTAGAACCCCGATGGGTCCTGGCGGGCGGCCTCGGGGTCTCGGGTCTTCTCGGGGTAGGTGGTGGGCCTCCCCTCGAAGACCGTCGGGTCGGTGAGCCGGTAGGCCTCGGCGATGGTCTGGCCGGACCGGCCGGTGATCCCGGTGCAGACCCAGAGCCCATTCCGGAACTTGAACGGTCGGCGGAGTGGTTGGCCCATGCCGATCCGGTCGGCGCTGTAGGAGCCAACGATGTCGCCTTCGCCGGCCTGAACATTCTGTTCGGTATCCCATCGCCCGAAGGCCAGCCGGCCGGGGTCGACTCGGTGGATCTCGGGCCGGCGTGCCGGACCGCTCATCGTCCGGTCCTTCCGGCCTTGGCGAGCACGCTTGTGGTTGCGACACGATCGCGTTTCGGCGTCTTCTCGGGATCGGTGTCTCCGCTCACCGCCTCGATGATGACGGCGGCCGTCTTCTGGATGCGGTCCATCGACCCCGCCAGCGTCTCCGCGTCGCCCTGGTAGAGGCGGATGTAGTCGGCAGACGCGGTCCCGGTGTCGAGCCCGATCGAGAGCCCGACCACGAATGCCACGGCCTCGGCCTCGGTCTCGCGGACCACCTTGGGCGGGCGCTCGGCGCCCTCGATCTGGTGCAGGAGCTCGTGGGCCCATTCATGGACGATGGTGGAGAACCGCTCCGCGGGCTCTTGACCCGACCGGATCAGGATCCGTCCGCCGGTGGAGACACCCTCGGCCCCCGCGAGGTCTTCCGAATCCTCGAGCGTGATGCCCGTGGCAGGGATCGCGGCTTCAAGACGGGTGAGCGCTTCGCCGGGATCCCCGCCGACCTTGGCGGGCTCGGGCAGGGGGTCGCCCTCGGTCTGAGCGATGTCGAACACATGAACGGCCCGAAACCGGAGGCGGGGACGGTCTTGACTTTCTGATTTGTCTTCGTCCTCTTTGGGTTTGAGGAGCATGGGGGCGATGATGAGCAGCCCCTTTTCGCCCTTCTTGACCGTGCGCCCGAGCGACTTCCAGGTGTGGAAGCCCGCGACGTGGGTGGCGTCCGGTCGCTGGGCGATGATCAGCATGATGTTCCCGAAGCTGTACTTGTGGAACCGGCTCATCGCGTTCAAGAAGGCGGTGAACTGCTCGCTGTTGCCCGCCTCCAGCTGCTCGGTGAGCTGAGCGAGGGCGGACTCGCTGAGATCGCGAGCCCGTTCGGCGTTGGATGGGGACGGGGTTGACGCCCGCTTGGGCGTGCCCCCGCTCATCGTGAGTGACCCGCTCGGGCTTTCGCGCGGGCGGCTGTGCGGGGTTGGTCGTTTGCCTTGGTCCGAGGTGCCGAAGCGCCCCCGGCGCGAGGCGTCGGGGGCTTGGGTTGGCTGTCGGCGGGCTCGGCGTCGGGACCGTCTCGATTCTGTGAGCGGTCTTGCAGCTGCAGCTCATGAATCCGGGTGTGCGCCCGGTCGGCGACCTTGGCGATGACCAGGAGATCGTCGCGGTTGAAGCTGGCTGTGGACTTCCACGATCCCGAATCCGGGTCGCGGTACAACCGCTCGAAGGTGATCCCGTAGCGTGTCCCGCTATCGGTCTCGTTGGCCCAGATCGCCGCGTTGATCGCGCCGATCCGGATGTGGTCGATGGGTGTTGGTTTGGTCATAGTGCGTTCCTTTCTTTGCTGGTTGACCATGTCGTTCTCCCCGACGCTGGGCGCAGGCCCGGCACGGGTCGGCACGACGGTGGCAAGCCTGGTCCGCCCGGAGCCGAGTCCCTGGAAGGGCGAGCCCGGGTCTGCCGGCTGCACACGCCCACACACTTCGTGGGCACGGAAGCCGGACGGCGGCTTGTCCAACGCCGAGCACGGCGTCACGACATGTGCAGGTTCAATCAGCCAGAAACGAGGGACGCGGACAATGCCGTCCCCGACTACCGCACCGGTTGTCGCAGTTCGGACGGGCGGGTCCACGAGGCCCGTGGGGACGTGGGTCTCAGATGGGGCTTTCTGCGGTAAAGTTGGGTTGATGTTGCGGATCCACCAATGCAAGAGCGCCGAGGCGGCGCAGTCCTATTTCACGCAGGGCCTGGCCCGCGAGGACTACTACATCGACGGGCAGGAGATCGCGGGCCGGTGGGGTGGCCGCGGTGTGGATCTGCTCGGCCTGACGCGGATCGCCGAAGAGGAAGGGGTGACCAGGCGAGCGTTTGTGGCGTTGACCGAGAACCGGCACCCCATCGACGGCGGCCGCTTGACGCAGAGGACCAAGGCGGACCGGACGATCGGCTACGACTTCAACTTCCACGCCCCCAAAGGCGTCTCCGTGCTGCACGCGATCCACGGCGACGATCGGATCCTTGAGACCTTTCGGTCGGCGGTGCAAGAGACCATGCTGGAGATCGAGCGCGACGCGGCGACGCGCGTGCGCATCGGCGGCCGGCAAGAGGATCGGATCACCGGCAACCTGACCTGGGCGGAGTTCGTCCATCTAACGGCACGCCCCACCGAGACCAACGCGGGCCCGGACCCGCACCTGCACGCGCACTGCTTTGTGTTCAACAGCACGCATGATGCAGCGGAAGACCGCTGGAAGGCGGCGCAGTTCCGCAGGATCAACCAAGACGCGCCGTATTACGAGGCGGCGTTTCACAGCCGCCTTGCGATGGGGCTCCGGTCGATCGGATACGAGACAGATCGCACGGGGACCGGATGGGATCTCGCCGAGATCGAGCGGCCGCTGGTGGAGAAATACTCGGCCCGCACTCGGGAGATCGAATCGCTGGCCGATGAGCTGGGGATCACCGACCCGGAGGCCAAGGGCCGGCTCGGAGCGCGGACCCGCAAAGGCAAGGACAAGGATGCGACCATCTCGGATCTCCGCAGTGGATGGGAGCGGCGTCTCAGCGACGAGGAGCGATCGCTTCTCCAGCGTCTCTCGGACCGTGGTCAGAACGGGCTGCCCGCGGGAGACCCGCCGGCGGACCCGAGTGATCCGTCCGGGGAGGTGGCGCGTGCCGTGGACACGGGCCTCGCGCACTCGTTCGAGCGCCGGTCGTCCTACCCGCTCCGCCGGATCGCGGCGGAGTCGCTGAAGGTTGGCATCGGCCGGGTCGGCGTCGATGAGATGTGGCGGGAGTTGAACAGCCGGGATCTCCTGACGCGGGAGGCTCGTGGCCAGGTGCTGGCGACCACACGCGGCGTGCTCGCAGAGGAACGCGCGATGTTGGCGTTTGCGGTGGAGGGCAAGGGCACCTGCGCATCGGTGCGCGAACGCATCGCCCGTCGGCATGGTGAAGACTGGTCAATCAAGGACGAGCGCCTGTCGCCCGAGCAGCAGCGTGCGGTGGGGCACGTGCTCGACTCGACGGACCGGGTGGTTGCGATCCGAGGCGCTGCGGGTGTCGGCAAGACGACCATGATGCGGGAAGCTGTGTCAGCGATCCAGGCCGGCGGCCAGCCGGTGATCGTGGTGGCGCCGACGGCGGAGGCGGCCCGCGGGCCGGACTCGCTTCGTCAGAAGGGCTTCGCCGGGGCGGACACGGTGGCTCGCTTGCTGCGCGACCCGGAGATGCAGCGTGGCCTGAAGGGGTCCCGCGGAGGTGGGGTGCTGTGGGTGGACGAGGCGGGTCTGCTCGGTGTGGGCACCATGACCGCGCTCTTCGAGCTCGCCGAGAAGTACGACGCACGGGTTGTCCTGAGTGGGGATGAACGCCAGCACAAGCCGGTGGAGCGCGGCGATGCGATGCGGGTGCTGACCCGGCTCGGCGGTGTGGAACCCGCCGAGCTGACCACGATCCGCAGGCAGCAGGGTCTGTACCGGGAAGCGGTGGCGGCGCTCTCAGATCATGATCTGGCCACGGGTGTCGAGAAGCTCAAGGCACTGGATGCCTTCAAGGAAATCGGTGACGACGACGCCCGCTGTCGCGCAGCAGCCAACGCGTATGTGGAGACGCTCGCGGCTGGCCGGACGAGCGTGGTGATCTCGCCAACACACAAAGAGGGTGATCGCATCGCCGCCGAGATCCGCACGATGCAGCGAGCGTCCGGTGTGCTCCGCGGTGATGACCGCGAGATCCTGAAGCTCCGCAGCCTGGGATGGACCGAGGCCGAGCGGGGTGACGCCGCCCGGTACGAAACGGGGCAGGTGGTTCACTTTCACCAGGGGGCCAAGGGGGCGGTCGCCGGCGACCGGTGCGAGGTGACCGGTCATCGCACGCGCGAGGACGGCAGCAAAGCCGTGCGGGCCAGATCGCCGCGCGGTCACGAGTTCGACCTCCCGATCGGAGACGCGGACCGGTTCAGCGTGTATCGGAAAGAGGTGATGGCGCTCGCGGTCGGCGACCGGGTCCGGATCACCCGGAACGGCCGGACGGCCGATGAGTCGTCGCGCCTGACCAACGGCACGATCATGACCGTGGCGGGGTTCACGCGGCACGGGGGCATCAAGCTGGTTGGCGATCGCAAGGGGTCGCGACCCCGCGTCATCCCGAAGAACTTCGGCCATCTCGCCTACGGATCGGTGCTGACCTCCCACAGCGCGCAGGGCAAGGACGTCGATCATGCCGTTGTGGTCCAGAGCGCGTGGTCGGCAGCCGCGGCATCGGCCGAGCAGTTCTATGTCTCGGTCAGCCGGGGGAAGAAGTCCGTGAGCATTTACACCGACAACGTCGATGAGTTGGTGGACGCGGTCACCAAGCTCGCCGCACGGGAGTCGGCCATCGAGATGACCAGCGGCATGGCGATCGAAGCGAAGCCCGGCCTCGGGCGGTCGGCCCCTGGCTCCCTGGCCGAACGCGTCGCGAGACGAGAAGCATCTCGCCGGCCACCGCGAACGATGAACGGCACAGAGCGAACATCGGGATCCAAGCCGAAGCCGAAACCGGACCGACGACCCCCACCAGAGCGAGGACGAGACCTTGAGCGTTGACCCCCTTGACAGACTTCGTCGGCCCGCTGGATCGCCGCCGCGGCAAGCATCCTCGCCTCGGGCGGAACCGGAGCAGAAGCATGTGTCTGGCGAGCGGTCCGTTGCGCCGGAATGGGTTGGGCCTTGCCTTCGCATGGCGGGAGACGCCGCGACGCCGGCGCTCACACTGCGTTGTCGTGACGGTCGCCTGACGGCGCTCCCCTACAGCTATCTCACCGCTGTCCGCTTTGATCCGCCTGGGACAATCGAGCTCGACTTCGTGGGCTATGCAGTCTCGATCGGGGGCAAGCGCCTCAAGCTGGTGTTCGAGGCGTTGGCGGGTCAGGCGGCGATGGAGCTCGCCGAATCGGCCGGCGAGTTTGACGAGGGCGGTGAGACACCTTTGCTGGAAAGCATCGCGATTGTCGCGACACAGGAGCGATGAGCTCGCCGTCCTTGTGTTTCGATCGGTTGTGAAGATCGCTGCCGGATCGGAGTCGCCGTCGGGGGTCACCCGACCCCCCCCGCACGCGACGCAGAGCCGGCAGCCGCATCGTCCCACCCCGCTGCCGGACGGTTCGAGCCCCGAGGGGGTCTGGACCGGAAGGAGGGGAACGGACGGTAAACGGGTACCATTCGCACCGTGTTCAGCCCTCGCAAGAGACAGTCAACCGCTGAAAAGGACCCGTGGTCACTCGACCGGGTGCTGCTGCGATTCTCCGATCAGGATGTTTGGACGATCCGTGATGCGTGCGCCGGGACGCTGATCTTCGGCGACACAGGATCCGGCAAGACGACCGGTTCTGGGCAGGAGATCGCGAAGGCGATGCTCCGAGCGGGGTTCGGCGGCTTGGTCCTGACGGTGAAGCCGAGCGAGACCGATCGCTGGCGTGTGTACATGAAGGCCTGCGGACGGGAGGACGATCTGATCGTGTTCTCGCCGGAGGGACCGCACCGGTTCAACTTCCTCGAGTATGAGCGTCGGCGAGCGACACGCGGCGGCGGCAGCACCGAGAACCTCGTCGAGCTCTTCGTCACGGTGATGAATGCCGGGAGCTCGGGATCGGGCAGCGGCACCAACGACGCCTTCTGGGACAAGGCGTTGCGACAGCTCCTCCGCAACATGTTCGACGCGCTGCGTCTCGGCGGGCGGGAGCTGACACTGGACCACATGCGGCACCTTCTTGTGAGTGCGCCGCAGAGCCGCGACGAAGCGGACAGCGATGAGTGGAAGTCGCGGTCGTTCCTGTTCGACACCCTGGCCACCGCGGCAGAGGAATGCGTGCTCGAAGCAGACCGCCGGACGCTCCGCCTCGTGGCCGACTACTGGCTCGATGAGTTCGCCGAGAGCATGGACCCTCGGACCCGGGGCAACATCGTCTCGACGTTCACGACCACCGCCGACGGGTTCATGCGGGGCGAGCTGCACGAGCTGTTCGGCACCGAGATGAACATCACGCCGGAGGAGACGCTTGAGGGCAAGGTAATCGTGCTGGACCTGCCCGAGAAGCAGTTCCACGACCTCGGGCGTATCGCCCAGCTCGTCTGGAAGACGTGCTGGCAGCGGGCGGTTGAAGAAGCGCACCGCGACGCATCGAGCCGCCCCGTGGTGCTCTGGGCTGACGAGGCGCAGAACTTCATCACGGCGAGAGAGCCGGCGTTCGTGCAGACGGTTCGGGAGCAGAAGGGGTGCTGCGTCTATCTCACGCAGACCAAGTCAAACTACCTCCACGCATTGGGGCCTGGGCAGCAGGCCGCCGTCGAGAGCTTCCTGGGCGTGCCGAAGACCAAGATCTTCCACTGCAACGGGGACCCCGAGACCAACGAGTGGGCCCAACGCATCATCAGCGAGGACTGGAAGACGCGTACGAATCACAACATCGCCGAGGGCGACGGCCACAAGGACTCGAAGGGACAGAAGCATTCGCTGGGATACAGCCAGTCTCGGGAACCCAGGATCCACGCCAGTGTGTTCGGCGGGCTGGCGTGCGGCGGGCCGCCGGCGTTCCGTGTGCAGGCGATTCTGTTTCAGTCGGGGCGACGGTTCGTTGCGGGGGAGGGCAACACGATCCGCCTTTCATTCGATCAGAACCGGCCGAAATGAGAGATCGATCTTCTGCGCTATGAACCGGCAAGAGACACCCTAGTAGAATGCTCAATGCTTGATTTGGGAACGTCACCGTCAGACGGAGTATGGATTCATGAGCTTTGCCGAACCCCCACGCCGGATGCCCATCATCCTGATCCCGATCATCTTCGCGTCTGTGATTGCCTGTGGGGGATACATGCTGTTTTCGGTTCGGTACGGCAAGCCGATCCGGCAGGCCGAGGAGGCCGTTGCAGGCATGGAGCGTCTTGAGAGAAGCCTCCCGCGTATGGTCACCGACGCGGTCAAAGAGTCGAACCGTTCGGCGACCGCAGGCCTCGAAGGTATCCTGGGCGAGCGTCTGGCCGAGACCGAAGCCGCGCGAGACAGCTTCGCACGCAGGATCGCGGAGCTGGAAGCCGAAGTCGCGCGTCTCCGGATCGAGGTGCAACGAGACGACTTCTCTCGTTCACCTGCAATCACGTCGACCCCCGCGCTGGAGACGCCCACCGAGTCAGAGTCCCCGGCTGTCCCCGCCGGGAGTGATGGTGTGGCGTCACCGGCAGCCACGGTACCGCCAACATCGCGGCAGCCGTACACACTCGCCGAGCCTCTGGCGGTCTCGCAGAAAGGCGACCTGCAGATCAGTCTGCTCTCGGCGACGCGCTACGACAAACAGGTCGTGTTCGAGATCAGCGTGGTCAAGCTCACGGCCGGTGATGGGTACTTCGCCACGACCAATTTTTCTAGCAACAAGCATCGACTGGTGACGGCAGATGGCCTGGAGTTCGCTCAGATGAGAATCGGACGCCCGGGCGGTGCGGCCGCTCTCAGAACAGCTGTTGACCTGATCTCGGGTAGCCCGATGCGTTTGGTGTTGTATTACCGCGGGGACATTCCGGCCGCCCCGTTCCTCGCCCGGCGCATCGAGTTCACGGCATACGAGGATCGCGGCACCGACTTCCCGTTGCAGTTCCAGTTCGATGACATTCTGATCGAGGACTAAGCTACTCGCCGCGGACGTTGTGGTACCTGGTGTGCCCTTGATCGGACAACACTCTGGTTTCGACTGTCGCCATGTACTGCATGTCCGCTCGCTGGCGTTCTTCGTAGGCCAGTTGTGTATTGACATAGGTGTTGATCACGAGTGCGCCGACCCCACCGAGTGCAAAGATCAACCCCATCGCCCACATGGTCGCCGGGGCGATGCCGATCATCACGACCGAGAGAATTGTGACGAGGACGAGGCCCGCTGACAGACTTGTGATGCCGACCACAGAGAGGATGGTCACGCCGGAGTGGTACGAGTGCTCGACGCTGCCGGCACCCCGCCGGAGGATTGCCCAGATAAACTCAGCGATCCACTTCGCGGTAAACACCGCCCACAGCAGGAAGACGGCGTCGCCGGCCGTGCTTTGGAGCCGGGACGAGATCCAGTAGAGCGCGGCGCTGACGAGCACGAACGGGATGATCCGATACGCCGCAACCCCTCGTCCGGTGTGCAGCATGTGGTCGACAATGTGCGCTGGGGCGCCAAACACAATGACCAACAGAAGCTTGGCGAGCCCGGCGATACTGGTGTAGAACCGCCGGTCGGTCAGCAGCCCGAAGAACATCCTCGCGAGGTCTTTTAGTGGATCGGGCTGGGTCATGGGTGGCCTTCTTGCGACACACGATACCCTGAGAAGGGTCTAGCTACAAGGGTTGCGGAACGGCGATGGGATTCACCACTCGAAGCAGCTCGGTCTACATCTGAGCGTGCCTTTGCGGCGAAACGATTGGCAGGTATGGCGATCACGGAGCAGCGACGCCCGACTGCCCCATCATCATCTCGTAGTGAGCAGTGTGTCCAGACTCTGTGAAGATACGTTCAAATACACGGAGATGACGTGATGCTGTCTGTTCCGACGCGGTGAAGTGGGCATCGTCCATGGCGGCGTGGGACCCCGCGTGTACCCAAGACAGAAGTGACTGACACAGGATTTTTTCATCCCCTTCGAACCGTTTGTAGAGCTCGTCGAGATTGACAGAGCCAAGAATCTTGAAGTAGTGCTCCAGGATTCGCCGCAGGGAGTTCTCGAATCGAATGCCGATCGCTTCACCCGATTCGATGGCCCGAGCGGCGTCACGGACTTCGTCCCACAGGAGCTCGTAGGATGTCTTCACCGGATTGTCATCACACCGCTTGACGCGCGACTGAGATTGCGACCGCGAGAGCACCCAGAACGTCTCGTCGCGCAAGGCCTTGCCAGCACGGTTGCCGCTGAATGTCACTTCTTTGTGAAAATAGACATTGTGTGTCAGCAGGAAGACTTGGCGAATGCCGCTGGATGAATCGCGAGCCCTCTGAAATACCTCCCGAATGAGTGTGCTCACGATGAACAACACATCGCTGTCGAGACTGGACACGGGATCGTCAAAGATGACTACCCGATCCGAGGTCGTCCCAGACGCGTCCAGGCTGCCGTCCAGAAGGTGATAGAAGTAGAGAAAAACGACGAATGTCTTCTCACCCTCGCTGAGTGTGCGTGATGCATCCTCTCCACTCCGCCGGACCAAGCGATAGTGCTTGCCGTCTTCTGACGCGGCGAGGCTGAAGCTCGTGAAGCCGAACTTCGAGAGTGTGCTGTTGATCGCATTGATCGTCGGCTGGATACTTGTTGTCTGCTGCTCAAGGTCAGCGATCTCTCGTTCAAGCTCCGCGTGCTTGCTGTCGCACTCGGCAATCTGTGCGTTCAGGCTGGCAATAGCGGATTCCAAGCCTGTCTTCTTCTTCGAGTAATCGGCGAGATCAGTCGCCAACTCGTCGAGGACGAGGCGCCACACTTCAGCCGTGAGCGTCTTCTTCTCGGAGGAGAGATTGGCGACCCTCGTGTTGTGAGTGGTAGTCCGCGTGTTCGCTTCATCAATCGCTCGGCAAACAGCTTCCAACGGTTCTTTGACACTCTTGAGCGTGATCGGCCGACTAGGTTCGTTTGTCTTGGCTGTGATCTGGAGACGATTCGCGTCAAGAGTCGATTTGATCGACTCGACCTGTGAGGCAAAGACGGTCGTGTCGAGGTATTCCCCGGGTTTCTCAATAATCCCATCGAGTACGCTGATCAAGTTCTCTGCATCACGAGTGTATTGCTCCGAGAGCTGAGCGATATTTCTCTTGTCCTTGGTGAACGTCTCGTCGAAGTAGTCTTCCAGACTTGAAGCAAAGGTTGGGGGTGTATCTTGTTGACAGAACGGACAGGCACCGTCATTCGCGTGGAAATACGGCAGGCCCTGCTGCACCCAGTCGCTATTCCCCAGGCGTTCGATCATTGCGGCGATATCGACATCGTCTTTGCCGATGACTTTCTTCTGAAGCACCTCGTTTGACTCGTGAGCGAGGATGGACTCCGTGCTCGGCACTGGCAACAGAGGCTTTGCTTCAGGAGTGTTGCCAAAAACTGTCAGTGCGCGATCCGACAGGTCTTCCAGTGGCTTGGATGACGCGGTATTCTCCGCGTGCTCCTTGAGAACTCGTGTCTTGAAGCTGTTCTTGTTGTTGCGATGTCCTTGGAAGGCCTTCTCAAATGCTGAGTCGTGCTTCTCAAAAACCTTCCAGCACAACTCCTTGAATTGATCTTCGAGGGTGGACACCTCCTGCTGCTTGCCGCCCGCGCCGTCCTCGCCCCGCAGCGTGGCTCGAAGCTTGTGGCGTTTCTCTGCCTCTGCGCGCTGTTCTTCGCGCTTTTTCTCGATCTGCTCTTCTATTTCAGTCTGCTGTTCGCCAAGCGTGAACACGCCGCGAAGCTGACCAAAGTTGTCGTCAATAAAGTCACGGTTGAGCGCGAGTACATCGAGTTTCGTGCCGCCGCGCCATCTCACGCTACAGGCACTTCCGATAGTGGGGTCCTTGAGAACACGGCCAAGCGTGCTCTTTCCGACCCCGTTGGACCCAAAGACGAAGTTGATGACCTGAAAGTCGTCCAGTGTCTGGGGGGCCTTGGGGTATGTCGCGATGTCGCCGATGGTGACTGACTCGATCATGGGCTGCCTCTCAATCCGCGTCGGTAACACCATCTTGTGCTGACGTATTGTCACCGAGAAGCGGCATGCTCAGTCCGTCGATTTCTTGCAGGCTCCTGCCAGCAATCCCTTGCAGGTCGCCGTACATGCCAGCGGTTGCATCGATCACACCTGTGATCTGGGCCTCACGCTTGGCCCACATCCGCATCATCGACTTCCGCTCCCGATCGAGATCGGCCTTCATGTCGGTGAACTTTTCGACGATCGCCTCGACACGGTGTCTGAAGGACGGGCCGGTGAGATACTGGTAGACCAGCTCGGTCTTGGTCTGCTGTCCCTCACCTGCCTTGCGGGCTAGCGATACTTCCAAGGCCGCGTTCCGGACAGCGATCGCCACAGGCACCGCGAGTCCGGGGGCAGCGACCCAGACACCGTCCACAAGGTCGAAGGTGTCCACCCCATCCGGCAACGCTTGCGAGATGATGATCGCCGCATCAGCCTTTGCTGTCCGCTGATCCTGGCGGAGCTTCGCGAGCCAGCCGTCGCTCCAGTTCTTCGTGCGTTTGGACTCCCAAAGGATCGAGGCGCACGGTTGACCGTCCGGTCCCGCGACCCGCTGGATCACATCGCCTCCGAACTCCCCCTTGGCGACCGGCTCAATCCGATCGAGCGGGAACCTGCTCGCGAGGAGTGTCTCCAGCTCCAGCTCTTGAACCTCGCCCTGAAGCTGCTGCGATCCCTGTTCGGCGCGTCGCTTCAAGTCTTCGATCTGCTTCTGCATCGACGAGATGGTCTGCTCTTTCTCGGCGACCTTGAGTCGGAGTGATTCTTCCGCCTCCTTCTTCGCCTGCTCGCGTGCGGTGGTAAGCGATTCCTGCACACGCTTCTCGACGGTCAGATCGAGTTCTCGCTTCTGGTCTTCGAGCTGGCGTTCCTTGCGGAGCAGCTCGGCCTGCGCCTTCTGAGCCTCTGCGAGCTTTGTGTCTTTGGCCTGGAGCAGATCCTTGAGCTCCTTGAGCTCGGTCGATCGCGCATCGATCTCGTCACTCAACGCCTCGCGGGCCTTCTTTGCCTCCGATGCTGCGATGGCGGTTCGCTCTGCCTTGAGCTGCTCGCGGACTTTGTCGTCGATCGCTTCGCGTTCCGCATCCAGCTTGGCACGCTCCGCCTTCAGCTCGTCCGCTTTGGCCTTCGCTGCCGTTTCGGCCGCGGCGATCCGGTCCTCGTACTGGCGTTTGGTCGCCTCCACAAGGGGGGCAGCGAGGGATTCGGTAAGCCTGATCTCTGTCTGGCAGTTGGGGCAGGTGATTGTCGGGTCTTGCAGCGTCATAGGGCCTCGGGGATGTTGTGGATCCAGCGGCATATTGTAACAAGGCCCGAACGGCAGCGCAAGTGATGCCATGCCCGGTGCACGCGGCGACCATCTCGCTCGCCACAACTTTGAGTGTGCTTTCCCGAATGGACCAGAGCGCTCCCAAGCCGACGACCTACACCCGCGAGCAGCTGTTCGAGCTCGTTTGGGCTCAATCCGCAGTCCAGCTCGCGAAGCAGATCGGGGTCTCGGATGTGGCGATAGCGAAAGCCTGCCGGAAGCACCAGATTCCGGGTATACGGATTTAATGGTTGATGGGGCACCTTCACCCCATCAATCTGATACCACCCTCAGATGGTTGATAGATCGACTCCGTAGTTGAGTTCCTCTGCGAAGTCCGGCAGTCCGTAACCGAT
>Ga0256829_1000541_pt1 | contig 37059 bp, 37 predicted proteins | sample 131447metaG_FD_185979 | JGI IMG/M metagenome (GOLD analysis project Ga0256829, IMG submission 185979) | Hydrothermal vent microbial communities from Lau Basin, Pacific Ocean - 131-447 | ecosystem: Environmental > Aquatic > Marine > Hydrothermal vents | place: Pacific Ocean: Lau Basin | collected... | reverse complement strand
TTTCAATGATCTCAAACATCTCTCTTAATCTTCAACTCGAAGATTCGTAACCCGTTTTAAACAAGGTCTCTCTGTTTGTGGATGGGAATTATAGGGAAGTGTTGCTTAAAGTTCGCTTAAGTGGTGGGGGATTGTTCGGAAAGTTTGCTTTTTCGCGTTTTTGGGCTGATTTATGGGAAGTTGCTTTCTATTAACTCTTTCTTTATATCATACCAAATACATTAATTATCTATATATAGATAGACAAAGGAAAAATAATGGGACTATATGACCGCGATTATGCAAGAGGAAACTCTGCTGCATACCAAACACAGAGTCGTGATGATTCACAGATTATCTCTTTTGTAAAAGAGACTTATAAATTATTTGCTGCTTCTATGATGGCTGGTGCCGTTGGAGCTTATGTAGGTGTTCCTTTAGCAGGAACTATTCAAACTATGATTTGGCCTCTTTTCTTTTTAGAGATAGGTCTTCTTATTGGTTTACAGTTTGTAAAAAATAAACCAGGTATCAACCTTTTAGTCATGTTTGCTTTTGTTTTCATGACGGGTATTACTTTAGCACCACTCCTTGCATCTACTCTTGGTATGAATGGTGGGGGTACTATTATAGGGAATGCATTTGCTATGACATCCGTAGTATTTGGGGCTATGAGTTTTTATGCTATTAAAACAACTAAAGATTTCACAAGTTATGGGAAACCACTTATGATTGCAATGTTTGTGATTATCGGTTTTTCAATTATTAACATCTTTCTTGGAAATCCAATGTTTCAAGTCATTATCTCTGGAGCTGTTGTTGTTCTCTTTAGTATTATGGTTATCTTTGATACACAAAATATTATCAGAGGGGCATATGAAACACCTATTGATGGTGCTATTGCACTCTATTTAGACTTTTTAAATATTTTCACTGCCTTACTACAACTTTTTGGTATCTTTGGAAATGATGACTAATTCACTCTCGCCCGAACTTTTTCGGGTGATTGATGCTAATCTCAATCGTCTTAAAGAAGGGATTCGTGTTGTAGAAGATATTCTTCGCTACAAAGACAACAACAAAGCACTCGCTTCTCAACTCAAAACTCTCAGACATAAAGCAACAATAGACGAGTATGAAGAACTCCTCGAGTATAGAGATAGTATCAATGATGTACTCAAATCTTCTACAAAGAGTGAGCAAACTCGTACAGACCTCAAGGCTATCATCGCAGCCAACTGTAAACGAGCGCAAGAGTCTTCACGTGTTTTAGAAGAGCTTTTTAAACTCTCCAACATACACTATAGTGAAAACTTCAAATCAATCCGTTACGAACTGTATAATATAGAAAAGAAAGTTATTCTACAATAAACGCCACTTCAAACTCTAAATAGTTTAAAGGGTATGTATACATGAGCTTTTTTGTTTCTTTAAAACTCAGTACTTGACGTGAACCACTTACTCCACTGCGTTTGATATAAGAAAACATATCCCGTACACTTTCAAACTCTAGCTTATAGTGTACTACTTCAAAATGTGCATCAAAATACTTTTTTTGCAATCGTTCTATCTGCTCTGCACTTTGAAGGAGAGACTGTAGTCCTGCTGTTTCATTGAGTGTTTTAAAAGTATTCGCAGTAAAGATAGCTAAAGCGACAGGTGTTTGAAGGGATTTAATATATGTAAATGTTCTTTCAAGATTTTCAGACCACTGCAAAGCAGAAGCAGAGAAAATGACATCGTAATGATTTGCCAATAGATGTTCAAACAAAGTTTTATCGTTGAAGTTTCCATAGATAGATTCTATATTGTCCGCTTTTGGATGTAACTCTAACATTCCTGGTGCAAAGTCAACACCAGTAAAATGTTCATAGTCCCACTCTATGTTTTTACACAAAGCACCACTACCACATCCTAAATCTAAAATATTTTTTCCTTCTTTTTTATAAAGAGAGAGTAGTTTTTGCACAACTTGATTCTGAATTTGATTTAATACTGCATACTCTTTCGCGTATTTAGAAAACTCTGTGCTTATCTTCATTTTTTATTCACAATTAAGGAGAGTGCAAAGATAAAAATGACACAAAGAACAATCGTTGCACCTGAAGGAAGTGAAAAGGAGTAAGAGAGGAGCATCCCTGCAATAACACTCACAAGTGCTATGAACCAAGAAAGTAGTACGGTTTTTAAGAATCCTACTCTATACTGAAGCGCGGAGATAGTAGGAATGACCATCAAAGCCCCTATCAGTAAAGAGCCTACAACACGAATTGAGAGGGCAATAATGATAGCTACAATACTCACAAGTAAGAAGTTTAAAAATTTTACTTTCACCCCACTTACCTTCGCAACCTCTTCATCATACGCTATAAAATAGAGTTCCTTTGAAAAAAGAAGGAGTAAAACAAGTGAAATTGTCCCAAAAATGAGTATAGTAGTAATGTCTTCACTACTCACAGAGAGGATTGACCCAAAGAGATAAGAGAAGAGTGAGTTGTTAAATGCCCCTCCAAGAGAGACAATAATAATAGCCATAGCAAGTGAGCCTGAGAGGATAATAGACAAAATGGCATCAGAGTAGAGAGAAAAGGCACTCCGTAAATACTCTATAATCCAAGCAGAGAGTACAGCGACAACAACTGCCATCCAAAGAGGATTATACCCTGCAACCAAACCAACAGCAACCCCAACAAGCGCAGAGTGAGCCAATGTTTCACTCATCATAGAGTAGCGCTTCAAAACAATAAATGTCCCGCTAATCGAAGCAAGTGTAGCAATAAGAATCCCTGCTAAAAATGCTCTTTGCATAAAATCATACTGAAAAATCTCAAACATCTGCTCTCCTAATGTTCATGCTGTTTATGCTGGTGAATAGAGTGTGTTTCTATACCATAAAGTGCGGACATTTCATCGCAACTTAGTGTCTCTTTAGGAGAGTTACAGATAGTGATTTTTTGGTTGATTGTAAAAAGTCTGCTAATGTCATCGGCAATCACACCAACATCATGAGTAATAAAAAGAATAGTAATATTTTCCTCTTGATTGAGTTTTTTTAAGAGTGCATAAAAACGTTTTTGGGACACCATATCTACCCCAGTATTTGGTTCATCCAAAATCAAAATCTCTGGATTTGAAGCCAATGCACGAGCAATCATAACACGCTGGCGCTGCCCTCCTGAGAGTTTTCCTACCATTTTATCTCTCAAATCAAGCACATCCATCTTCCGCATACTCTCTTCTATCGCTTCTTTGTCTGCTTGAGAAAAACGCGAAAAGAGACTTCGCTTAGATGTTCTTCCCATTTTAACAATATCTTGCACAGTTGCAGGGAAATTTTCATCAACATGAGAAGCACGTTGTGGCACATAGCCTATCTTATCCCATGACTTAAATGCTGTAATCTTTTTCCCATAAAGTTTTATTTCACCACTTGTAGGTTTATCGAGTCCTAGCAACATCCTCGCAAGAGTTGTTTTTCCACCACCATTTGGTCCTATGATAGCAATGTATTCACCATTGAAAATCTCCAATGAAATATTGGACAAAATATGCTGAGAATGTACACTAAAATTGATATTTTTAACATCAAAGATAGGTACTTTAAAACTTAATGGCAAGAAAGAGCCTTAGAGAGTTTTTGCAAATTTATCAACATCATTGCCTCATAACTTAGGTTTGCATTAGCTTCATCTGCTGTAATATTTCCAAGTGGCTTTAAAACATCTACTTGTACTTTTGCTGTATGTGCAATACTTTTAATCGCTTTATCACTTGCAAAATCTTCAAAAAAGAGTGTCGATACATTATGCTCTTTAATCATCTCAATCAGTTCAATAATCTTTTTTGCATTCGGCTCGGCATCTGGCGATAAACCACTGAGATAAGCTACATGAAAATTATATTTATTTGCCAAATAAGAAAAAGCATTATGATTGACAATAATCGTATCTTTTTGACAACTTCCTAAAGTATTTCTATACTTTTTATCTAAATTATCAAGCATTTGAAGATAAAGTTTTTCATTTTTTCTGTACAATTTTTCATGTTGAGGAAGGAGGGCAATCAATCTTTTTGTGATGACATCTGTTGCCTTTTTCATATTTGCAAAATCTAGCCAGTAATGCGGGTCTGTCAAGTTCTCTGTAGAGGCAACTTTTCTTAAAGTGACATACTGACTCATATTGACAACACTATTTTTAAAAGAAGCAGTATGAATCCAAGGTTCTAGTCCCGCACCATTGTAGATAACTAAAGCACTTTTTTCTATCTGCCCCATCAATTTTGGTGTAGGCTCAAAATCATGTGGTTCCACTCCAAAGGGTAAGATATGGACGATTTGTACACTCCCTTGTGCAATATGTTGTACAATATCACCTAAAGCAAAAGTTGTAACTCCGACAAGCGGTTTATCTGTTTCTTGCATTGTAACTTTTGTTTTAGAAGTATTCATACCAAAGAATACAAATCCTGCAACTACAAAAAGTATAATAATAAGGGCTGTTTTTTTCGTTCCTGTCATCATAAAACCTCAAAAAAATTTATTTGCCATTATACCTTAATTTAGTATATAAGCTTTTTTAGATATAATTTGCCCAATTAAACTTAGGGAAATATAATGACAACAAGTCTTCTTCTTATCATCCAAATCGTACTCGTTATTATCTTAGTAATCGCAGTACTTCTCCAAAAAAGCTCAAGCATTGGTCTTGGTGCATATAGTGGCTCAAACGAGTCTGTTTTTGGAGCAAAAGGTCCAGCAAGCTTTTTAGCAAAAACTACTTTTACTATCGGCTTTTTATTTGTTGCGAATACCATCGCTTTAGGGTATATGTATTCACAAAACAAACAAGCTTCTGTTGTTGATAAACTCGTGGAAAGAAATAATGTTACAGCACCTGCTGCTATGCCAGCTACAGCACCCGTAGCAACTCCAAGTAAAAAGGAAAAATAATGTTAAACGAAATCTATACGCACTGCGAAAAAAAAATGCAAGGAAGCATTGAACATATGCAAAGAGATTTTAAAACACTTCGCACGGGAAAAGTGACAACAAGTGTTTTAGACAATGTAAAAATTGACTATTATGGTACGGCAACTCCACTTGACCAAGTAGGTTCTGTACTTGCTGCAGATGCAACAACAATCGTTGTAAACCCATGGGAGAAAAATCTTCTTTCAGATATTGAAACTGCGATTCAAGCTGCCAATATTGGGGTAAATCCAAACAACGATGGAGACCAAATCAAACTCTTTTTCCCTCCAATGACAGTAGAACAACGTCAAGAATCTGCAAAACAGATGAAAGGTATGGGTGAAAATGCAAAAGTTTCTATCAGAAATGACAGACGTGATGCAAATGATAAAATCAAAAAAATTGAAAAAGAGAAAGAAATTACTGCAGATGAGTCTAAATCTGCACAAGACAATATCCAAAAGATAACAGATAAATTTATCTCAAACATTGACAGCATCTTAAAAGTAAAAGAAGCTGAAATCTTAAAGGTATAATTGTTATGGATGTAAAAAAAATCTATATGGATGCGGATGCTCTTTTAGAAGGGCATTTTAAACTGAGTAGTGGTAATCACTCACAGTTTTATCTCCAATCAGCAAAAGTTTTAGAAGACCCAAAAACTGCCAAAGTATTAGCTCAAGCACTCGCAAAACAGATCAAAGAGAGTGGTTTAGAGATAGACACTGTTTGTTCACCTGCACTTGGTGGGCTTATCGCTGGTTTTGCACTTGCAACTGCACTTGATGTGCGTTTTATCTTTGCAGAGAGAGTCAATGGAGCAATGAATATTCGCCGTGGTTTTGAAGTCAAAGAGGGTGAAAAAGTACTGATGTGTGAAGACATTATTACCACTGGTGGTTCTGCGATGGAAGCTGCTGCTGTAGTTAGAGAACTCGGTGGTGAAATCGTAGGTGTTGCTGCACTTGCAAATCGTGGTTTTTGTAAACGCGAAAATAGCGACATTCAAACGAAGCCTAACTGCAAGCTTCCACAAGATATACCATTTTTTGCACTTGCCGACTTTACATTTGAAATGTATGCACCTGAAGCTTGTCCCCTCTGTAAAGATGGAAGTGAAGCTATCAAACCAGGTTCACGCGGAAACTAGAAAATGAGACACTACTGAAAAAGTCGTGTCACATTCCCCGCAACTGCATTCGATTGTGCTTGTGCAAATGAACCAATCTGTGACATTACATTTGCTTGAGAAAAATTAGCACTCTCTTTTGCAAAATCAACATCTTGTATTTGTGATGCAGCCGATGCACTGTTTACCTGAGTAACAGAGAGATTACGTATATTTGACATTAGTTGATTTTGTGCCGCTCCAATATTAGAACGATTTTCACCAATACTCTTTAAAGCATTATCAATATTGTCTAAAGCACTATTTCTTCCATCGGCAGTCGTTACATCCACAGAACCTATCAATGATCCAACAGTTGCACTACTTATAGTCGCTGTTTGTGTCTCTCCACTGTTTGCACCTGCTTGTGTTGTAAAAGCACCAAGACTCCCATCAAGCAGTTTTTTACCATTGAAGCTTGTCTGATTTGCTATATCATTAGAAGAACCCAAAAGTCCATCTATCTCTTTTTGAATGTTTGCTCTATCGCCAGCATTTAATGTATCATTAGAAGCTTGAAGTGTAAGGACTCGAATTCTATCAAAATTATCGTTGATACCTTGCAATCCACCTTCTGCAACTTGCAGCATACCAATAGAATCATTTGAATTCATCATCGCTTGCCCAAGTCCTGAAACTTGTGCAGAGAGTTTATCGGCAATACTCAATCCTGCAGCATCCAAAGCAGCTTTTATGATTTTATCCCCTGAGGAGAGTGCATTTAAGCTTTTATCAAGTGCATTGTTCTGTTTGTTTGCATTAATACCTGCAAACTGAGATGATGTATTTGTATTTATTGAAAAAGACATAATATCTCCTTTATAAGTATTTACAATAATTATACTCTTATTTTATTGTTTTTGCAAAATATCTGGTTTTCCGAAGTAGTAGCCTTGCGAATAATCAACATCTAAAGAGCATAAAATATTGTAAATTTCCTCATTTTCAACATACTCGGCAATCACTTCCATTTGCTGTTCTTTTGCAAAAAGCACCATTGTTTTTACTGTTGAGAGGGAAAAACTACTTGTTGCAATATTTTTAACTAAAGTTGCATCAATTTTTAATATATCAGGTTGATAGTCAAGTAATCTCTCAAAATTTGAGTAGCCTGAACCAAAGTCATCGATGGCTATCTTCACACCGAGTGCTTTTACTTTTGTAATAAAAGCTTTAATAACTTCAAAATCTTTAAAGGCTTCATCTTCTAAAAGTTCTATTACAATACGTTTTGCAGAATCTTTATGGTTTTGTAATAAACTAAAAAATTTTTCTCGTATCATCTCTTTTTCAATGTCTAAAGCCGATAAGTTGATAGATATATCTTTATCTGTAATTTGGAGTGCTTTAAAAGCATTATCAAGTACCATTGAAGTAATTTGTGTGTAGTATTTTCCTTGTTTAGAAACATCTAAAAAGAAAAAAGGTGCTAAAACTTTGCCATTTTCATCAATCAAACGCACAAGTGATTCATACTTCACAACCTTTTGTGTTTTGTTATCTATGATAGGTTGAAAATAGGAGATGATGTTATCCCCTTCTATTGCCGTCTTTACCATTGTGAGCGTGCGTATATTTTCTGATGCTTTTAACTGCTCTTTATCTGCTAGGTTATTGGAAAAAACGATGTGTTTCTTGGAACTCTCAAGGAGTTTAATCCCATACTTCACATTTTCAAAAACATTTTTTCCATAGGCATAGCTCATGCCAATAGAGACATCATAGTCAAGTTCACCTATCGTTATCTTTGCCTCTTCTACTGTGGCTTGTAGTTCTTGTAGTAAGGAAAAAATTGCATCATCATCGAGTGAACAGTCACCCTTATCTAAAGCGATAGCATATTCTCCATCATTAAGAGTAAAAACATTTTTGAAATGGAGACTTTGGGGAATAAAATTACGAAGCTGTTTTGCAAAGTTATCTTCTATATCTTGTAAAATATCTTGTCCATAAAAATTTTCTATATTTTGAAAGTTTTCGATTTTAATCAAGACAATCATAGGAACTTTTACACTCTTGATAAAATCATTCAACTGTCGTAAAGGATTCATCACATCCGTAATATCATGGCGAATCGCTATATATTCTGTGATGGTGTTATTTTTATCTAAGATAGGTTTAATCGTACTATCTAAGTAGTAAATATTCCCCTGTTTAGAAACATTTTTTGTAATCCCTCTCCAAATCTCTTTTTCTTCTTTAATCTTTTTCCAAATACTAGTGTTGAGCGCTGTTTCTTGCTTGTTTTTTGTTACAGCGATATAATTATTGCCCACCAACTCTTCTCTTCTATACCCCGATATCTTACAAAAGGCATCATTGACAAATTTTACCTTTCCATCAGGAGTTAAGACAGAGACGATGGAGCTAAAATCTATAATCTCTTTATATTGTTGGAGTTTTTGATACCCTTTTAAAGCTTCTATCTTCTTTACAGTGTTGCCTAATACTTGTAAAAATTGGTCAATCTTAAGAGGTTTTGTTAGATATGCTTCTACTCCAAGTTGAATACCTTTGATAAAGTATCTCTCTTCATTATAAGCAGAAAATATGAGGGCTGTTACATCTTCATCTGTTTCTTGCATTTTTTCCAACATATCTAAGCCATTCATATTTGGCATCAATATGTCCGTCATAACGATATCAATCTTATGAGCATAAAACTTTTCTAAACCATCTGTACCATCTACTGCGACTATAATATCATCAAAAAAATCAGATAATATTTCTAAGGTAGCTTCTCTTACTTCTTGATTATCCTCTACATAAAGGAGTTTTAACATTTTTGTCGTAGAAGTTATTTGCTTTAAATCTTTCATGTCACAAGTATACAGAGAATAAGATTAAAGTTTATTTATAATGTAACTGGCAAGTTAGCATCCGCTCGACTAAAACCCGTGCCACTTCTACTTTTATATCTACGATTGTTGTGATTGGTAAATCACTCAATTTTTCTTTTTCCTCAAGAGAAGCTACTTTGACAATGACATTGGCATTTTTAGACTGTTTTAAAACAGCCTCACAAATGAGTCGTTTTTTCTCCACATTATCTAAAGTAACTATAATAGCTGCCGCATTTTCTACATGTAAAGCACTTAAAATAGAAAGTTTTGAAGCATCTCCCATATAGACTTCTTGCTCATCTTTCAAAGCTTCTCGCACATGTTTGTTGGAATTATCTACAACAATATAGGGAGCATCTAACTCTTCAAGATGTTTTGAAACATACTTTCCTACAAAGCTATACCCACACACTATCACATGGTCTCTACGAGTCGAAAGTTTTGACATATCTGTTGTAATATCTTTTTCTTTGATGAGCTTATCTACCCATTCACTAATATGTGGAATGACAAAAGGGGTCACAACCATAGAAAATATAACAATAAGTACTAAAAGCGAAGCCATCTCTTGTGTAAGTATCCCTCCAGATGCTGCCACAGCAAAGATTACAAATGAGAACTCTCCCACTTGCGATAAAGAAAGTGCCGTTTTAAGTGCGGTTGCACTTGTGGAAGTTAAACGCAAAGTTACAAACATTACAAAGGTTTTGAGCAAGACAATCAGCACAAAGATAGCACCAATGAGAAAAATATTATCAACAAAAAGAGCAACATCCACTTTCATCCCCACCACAACAAAAAAAGTACCGAGTAATATATCTTTAAAAGGAGCAATATCTGCTTCTACTTTATGATGATACTTTGTCTCTGCGATAACCATACCTGCAACAAAAGCGCCTAAAGAGTAAGTAAAGCCCATAGAAGAAGCAAACAAAGCCGCACCCATCACGATAAACAAAACAGAACCCATAAAAAGCTCTTCAAGTTGACTAGAAGCAGAAAAGTGTAAGAGCCAAGCTACAATCTTTTTGCCGACAATAAGTAAAATACCGACAACTATTATGGCACTCAGAAGTGTGTGTAGCACAATCGTCCCTACACTTTCATTACCCTCACTTGTTAAAAATCCAATCAAAATCAAGATAGGAATCACAGCAATATCTTGTAAAATGAGTATCCCCGTTGCATTTTGTCCATACGGGGCATAAATCTCTTTAGAACTTTTGAGGTAACTCAAAACAACAGCTGTAGAAGAGAGAGAAAAGGCAAGGGCAATAATAATAGAAGACTTACTCTCAAGCCCAAAACCATAATGAGAAGCGAAATAAACAATAAGTGCTGTAAAAAGAACCTGCATAAGACCATTGCCAAATATCTCTTTTTTCATAGTGTTCATTCTCTCTAAAGAGATTTCAAGCCCTATGGTAAACATCAGAAAAACAATCCCAAATTCCCCTACCATCGCCAATCCATGTGACTGGCTTAGCTCTCTCAAATGAAAAGCATACACCATCAGTGTACCAGTAAATATATACCCTATGATTTGAGAAATTCCGAACTTTTTAAGAAAGATATTTAAAACAATTGAGATTCCAAGTGCGACAACGACAAAAATGAGTGAGTGTTCCATATTCCTACTTTTATAAGCTAATAAGACATTATATACTATAATCGCGAATATATAATAGATGGAGCATACAAATGACAAAATACATTTTCGTGACTGGTGGAGTTTTAAGCTCTCTTGGAAAAGGGATTACTGCGGCAAGTGTCGGTACACTTTTAAAACACTCTGGTTTAAATGTAGGTATGTTAAAAATCGACCCATACATCAATGTAGACCCAGGAACAATGTCTCCTCTTGAGCATGGTGAAGTTTTTGTAACAAAAGATGGGGCAGAGACAGACCTTGATATTGGGAATTATGAGCGCTTTTTAGATGCATCATTTTTAAAGACGGCAAACTTTACCACAGGACAAGTCTACTCTTCTGTAATTGAGAGAGAGCGTTCTGGTGGCTACCTTGGACAAACGATTCAAGTTGTGCCTCACATTGTTGGTGAGATTGTTTCACGAATTAAACAAGCAGGTGAAGGGCATGACATTTTAGTTGTTGAGCTTGGTGGAACAGTTGGCGACATCGAAGGTTTACCTTTTATGGAAGCAATTCGTCAAATGAAACATGATGATGAAGTTGCAGGAACATTTTTTGTCCATGTAACACTCATCCCTTACATCAAGGCAGCAGGCGAACTCAAATCAAAACCAACACAGCACTCAGTGCAAGAACTCCGTCGGATTGGGATTACTCCTCAAATGATTATTGCTCGAAGTGAAAATGGTCTGCCAAAAACATTTAAGAAAAAACTTGCAATGAGTTGTGATGTTTCTACTGATAGTGTTGTTGAGGCACTTGATGCAAAAACGATTTATGATATTCCACTTACTTTTTTACGTCAAAACATTCTCAAACCGCTTTCTAAAGAGCTCGACCTTGGTGAATTGAACCCTGATATGGAAGAGTGGGATATACTGGTGAAAAAGATTGTTCAACCAAAAGAGAAAACTATTGTTGGCTTTGTTGGAAAGTACCTCGAACTCAAAGAGGCTTATAAATCACTCACAGAGTCGCTCATTCACTGTGGTGCACATCTCGATGCTCGTGTTGAAATCAACTGGGTAGATGCAGAAGAGATTGAAGAACGCGGTGCAGAAGCACTCCTTAGCGACTGTGATTCTGTCTTAGTAGCTGGAGGCTTTGGAAGTAGGGGAGTCGAAGGGAAAATTCAAGCCATAGAGTATGCACGTGTAAACAAAGTACCATACCTCGGCATATGCCTTGGAATGCAACTCACACTTGTTGAATATGCTCGTAATGTTCTTGGTCTCGAAGGGGCAAACTCAGTAGAATTTGATGAAAGTACACCACATCCTATGGTCTATCTTATAGATAACTTTTTAGACCAAAGCGGTGATGCACAACTTAGAACCCACCAATCACCTATGGGCGGTACCTTACGTTTAGGCGAGTACCCATGTGAAACAAAAGATGGTTCACTCATCCAAGAAGCCTACAGTGGAGCAAAAGTGATTCATGAACGCCATCGCCACCGTTATGAAGCAAACCCTGCTTATAGAGAAGAGTTAGAAAAAGCGGGTATGGTAGTTACAGGAGAGTCTAATGGACTGATTGAAACTGTTGAAATAGCAGGACATCCATGGTTCTTAGGGGTACAATTTCACCCAGAATTTACATCTCGCTTACAAACACCAAATGCAGCAATCCTTGCATTTGTTAAAGCGAGTTTAAACGCGGAGTAGTTTTTACACTACTCTTTGAAAACCTACAAAACGAAATACTTCTTTATTTTCATTACAAAATGCATTTCCGTTATCTTCGACAAGTAATTTTTCACCAGACCTCGTTACAAGAGGATAGGTGAAAGAAAAGTTCACATACTCAACATACTCAGAAAATTCTTCGATTAACTGTTGTATTTGCTCTTGATAAATTGCTCTCTCTTTCAATGGGATTAATGTAATATAATTGAGATAAGTCACTACTTCTTCCTCGCGAAATCCGAGCCGTTTACGCCATGCTTTACTCAAATAAAACTCTTTTGTTTCAAGATTATAGTCCCAAAATCCATCTCTTGATGCATTGATAGCTAATTCAAAACGATTGTTCAGTTTTTTTACCATTGCCTCTTTTTCTTCCAGTAACGTATGCAAGTTTTTCACGACATCCTCTTCTATATCTTCTTGAGGTTCTTGAGGTAATTCTTCCTCTTTTTTATAAACCAAAACTGTCAAACTTCCGAGTGCTACTACCTGCAATCCAACCGAAAACAAGTTCTCAGTAAAAAATACAATATTTGCAAAAAGCAAAAAACCGATAATAATAAATACTTTCAATTTCATATCTTCACTCCTTTGGTCAAATTTCTAACTTAAAGTTTTTTCTACACGAGGCAAGCTGATGACAAAATTTGCCCCACCATCTTCATTAATCACTTCTAAATGCCCCTCAAAATCATTATCTATGATTTTTTTACTCATATAGAGTCCAATCCCTGTTCCAATACTCTCATGTTTTGTCGTAAAGTAGGGGTCAAATATTTTATCTATAACACTCAATGGCACACCCCCTGCATTATCACGAATACAGATAGAAAGAGTCTCTTCATCTCTTTGCATACTCACAACAACCTCAGGAGATTTTATCTCTTTTTCTACTAAAACATCTTTGGCATTGTTTAAGATGTTGAGTAATACCTGTAATAACTCTCGCGAATATCCATAAATCTTACAAACACATTTATCTATTTCTAAAATAGTAATCTTTATACTATATTTCTCATATTCATGGGTCGTAATTTTAAAGGCTTCTGCCAGTACTTCCTTCACTAAAAAGAGAGATTTTTCTTTTTTATGACTTGTCAAATCTCTAAAATCATCTATCGTCTGACTTAAATGTGAAGTATACTCTTTTACCTTTTTTGTAACTGCTAACACTTTTTGTGTATCGATTACTTCAAGTTCTTCAAGTTCTATATCAAATTCTAAGTCGTTGAGTGTGTTGTTTATCGCACCTATAGGTTGTCTCCATTGATGGGCAATATTTCCCATCACTTCCCCCATCGCTGAAACACGGTTTTGTGATTCTATAATTTTTCTTTGGCGCTCTTGGTCGGTTATATCTCTATGAAAACCAGTTAAGTGAGTTACATCTTTATGCTCATTACAAAAAGCGTCCCCTACATCTTCTATCAGCAACTGTTCTCCAGACTTAGTAATCAAAGGATATTTCACACAGAAATGGACATATTTTACTTCACTTGAAGAATTTTCTATAATATCATGCATCTGTATATGGTGTTCAAATCTATTCTTCTCTGGAATAAGGTCAAGATAATCAAGATAGCTTACTTTTTCTTCATTTTTAAAGCCAAGACGCTCTTTCCAGCCACTACTCAAATAAAACTCTTTTGATGCAATATCATAGTCCCAAAAACCATCCCGAGAAGAGTTAATGGCAAAATTAAAACGATTACTCTGTTTTTGAATGAGTACCTCTTTTACATCCGACTCATGCTGGAGTTGTTCTTCCATTAAAACTTGATTTGTAATATCAAAACGAATAGCCCGATACCCCATCAGTCTGTTTTTTTTCTTGATAGGTATGATAGAGACATCTACCCAATAGGCAGAGCCATCTTTTTTTCTATTTTTTATGACACCATGAAATTTTTCTTCTGCCTTGAGAGTGTTCCACATCGTTTCAAAAAATGTTTTTGGTGTTTCTGGATGTCTTACTATACTGTGAGGTTTTCCTATGAGTTCTTCTTCTGTATAACCAGAAATTTCACAAAACTTCTCATTTGCATAGGTAATATTTCCTTGTAAATCTGACTCCGAAACAATGATATTTTTATAAAAAATATCTCTATCTTCACTGATTTCCCTCTCTTTATCTTGAAGGGTATGTTTGAGTGTCATATCATCTCTATTATGTAAGAAAACAGCTATGATTAAAAGTGATTGTAAAAGAATGGAAAAAAAATCATTTGTTAAGAAAACAATGTTGACTAAAAGGATTGCTATGACTAAAAAATGTGTCGCTTCAATCCTTTTATAAGGGTTTTCAAGATAGTTTTTAAAAAAACTCAATTTCATTTTCTTGAATCTCTTTCTCTTCTAAAAAATCAATCACAAGCTGAATATCGTTTAACAAAGAGGCATTATAAAAGCGAGGGTCTTTTGCTTCCTTATCCCAAACATTTGTTCTGAAATTTTCAAGTGTCAACTGTAAAGACTCAAAATAGATTCCTGTTTGTTCAATATTTTCCAAAAACTTACTTCCAAGGAGCAAGATACTTATACTAAAATTTCGCAATGCCATTCCAATCTCTGTAAATTCTGTATATCCACTCAGCACTGCAGCATACTTTTTATACACCTCAGAGAGTCTATTCAAATAGGATTCATTCAGGACTTCTCCTTGAAACATCATCGCAATAAAATTATCTAACTCTTCTGAGAGGTCTCTGAGTTCATCTATATCATCATTTAAAAGTGTCGTATAATAACTTTCAAACTCCTCTTTCTTCTTTGGTTTTTTTAAAGTTTTTGCTTTGATTTGTGTATTTGTACTTGCTGCGAGCTGATTAATTTTTTGTTCAAGAATTTTATTTTTGCGAATATAACTCTCTAAATCTATCTGCATCTGCTTTTCGTACATTGCTAGCTGGTGTTTCTCGTTGATATGTAAGGATACTTTATGCAAAACATTAATCAATTTTTGTTTGTCTACAGGCTTATTTAAAAAGCCATCTACCCCTAAATCAATCAAAGTTGTTAAAAGTCTTGATTCGTTATGTGCAGAAAGAACAACAATAGCACTATTGTATTGTCCATAGGTCTCAATACTTTGAATAAGTTCTATCCCATTCATAATAGGCATATTGATATCTGTTAAAACAATGTCTATGTGTTCTTTTTTATAGAGTTCAAAAGCCTCCTGTCCATTTTTTGCAATATAAAGATTTTGAAATAGTTTTCCAAGAGTTGCTTGCATCCCTTCACGCAAAATCTCTTCATCTTCAACATATAAAATATTTAAAGATGAACTCTGTTCTTTTAAATCTTTTGCACTTAACATAAAATATCCTTATATAGGTCTAAAGAAAAGTATACACCTTTTAATCTTATGCTATAATAAAAAATGCATACAATTAAAAATATCACAAAACAAGAACTCTATAAAACTCTTTCTCAAAGATTTGAAACTCAAGAGAAAAAACTCTCAGACATTCCAAATCCTGCACTGCTTCATGATGCACCCAATGCAGCAAAAAAGATTGCACAAGCTATCAGAGATAACAAAAAAATAACGTTAGTTGGAGACTATGATGTGGATGGAGTAAGTTCCACTGCGATTATGGTTGATTTTTTTAGGCAAATTCCCTACCCACTCGAAGCCATCATTCCAAATCGCTTTAAGGATGGCTATGGGGTTTCACCGAGTATACTCCAGAGAATTGATGCCGATTTAGTCATCACAGTCGATAACGGCATAGCAGCCAATGCAGCTGCAAGTATCTGTAAAGAACGAGGCATTGACCTTATCATTACCGATCACCATACTCCTACAAAAAATCTTCCAGAAGCACTCTATATCGTAGACCCAAAACTCGAAGAATGTGACTACCCTTTTAAGGAGATTTGTGGGGCGCAAGTGGCTTGGCTTTTACTCGGTTTGCTTAAAAAAGAACTGGGACTCTCCATCAACATGAAACAGTTTTTGGACATCTTAGCCATTGCTATCATCGCAGATATTATGCCTCTTATCAACATCAACCGCACCTTAGTCAAAGAGGGTTTAAAGCTTATAGAGACCTCTTCTCGTCCCTCATCTATTATCATTCGAGATTTTTTAAATAAAAAGAAAATTACAAGTGAAGACATTGCATTTGCTATTGCCCCACGCATTAACTCTGCAGGTCGCCTTGAAGATGCTTCCATTGCTCTTGATTTTTATACCGCCCCTGATACAAACAGAGCATTTCAACAGTTTGAACTTCTAGGACAACTCAACACCCTGCGCAAAGAAACCGAAGCACAAACAACCCAAGAAGCAACACATGCAGTTGATGAGAATGCACTTATCACTGTCGTGGCAGGTGAAGGTTGGCATGAGGGAGTTGTCGGTATTGTCGCCTCGCGTTTGGTCGATACCTTTGCCAAACCTGCCATTGTCTTGAGTATAGAAAACGGTGTAGCCAAAGGGAGTGCAAGAAGTATAGGTGAAGTCAGTATCTTTAAGCTTATCCAATCATGTGAACACCTCTTAACGAAGTTTGGTGGGCATACCATGGCAGCTGGGTTAGGACTGTTAGAAGAAAATATCCCTGCATTTATCACAGCGATTAATGCAAGTGCTAAAGCCATAAACCCGCAAGATTTTATCCCAAAAGAGAGTGTTTTAGGTATCTTAAACACCGAAGACATTGACCTCAAGATCCTTGACTTACTCGAAGAGTTTGAACCCTACGGAGAAGCAAATAACCGTCCAAGCTTTTTACTTCAAAGTGCAGAGGTTGTGAGCATCAAACTCATGGGAGCCGACAAATCACACTCGCGCATCGAAGTACGCCAACACCCCCACCAAAGAAAAACAGTCGAACTCATTGCGTTTCGCACAGTCTACGAAATGCCTGCGGACAAAAAAATCACTGCAAGTTATAAAATTGCCAAAAATGAATTTAACGGGAGAATCACACCACAACTCTTAGTGGATAAAATTTATTAGGCTATAATTTCGATTATGAAACACCAATTTGTCCGCAAGTATTTTAGTATTGTTCTCCTGCTTGCCTCATTTATGGGGAGTTTTCACCACCATCATGATGGACTCCAGCATAGTGATTGTCAGATTTGTACTATTGCTGCGAGTATCGCCAATGCTGATACTCCTGTAGAAGTACATTACCTTACAAAACTCTCCTTGCAAAGCGAAGCAACACTTGCACCGCTACAGACTTCTATCGTCTCTTTTGTTCAAAACCACTACAAATCAAGAGCGCCTCCGCACATACTCCTTTAATTCACCAAAAAACCATACAAATATCATTTACCAAAGGAATAATAATGCAAAAAAAATTGCTATTATCACTTTTTGCTTTTACAAGTTTACTTGCAGATAGTGAAGTGGAGATGCTCAAACAACAACTCCTCCAACAACAAAAAATTACCCAAAAGTTACTCACTCGTATTGAGGCACTTGAAGTCAAACAAAAAAAAGTAGTCCATACAGTACAACAACAAGCAGCCATAAAAAATGTCAATACAAGTGCAAGTTTTTCACAAAATGCTTACTTGCCAGATATGGCATTTATACTCAATATGTCAGCGTTAGACAGAAATGTAAAAAATAGTAACTATACAACTTATGACATCCCTGGATTTATCAACAATATTGGGGCTACTGGTGAATTGCCATTTAACAAAAATGATGGTTTTAACTTCAACTATGCAGAAGTAGCCCTTCGCTCTACTGTTGACCCCTATTTTGATGCTTTTGCTATCTTTCATCTAAGTCCTGCTGCCTTTGCGATAGAAGAGGCTTTTGTTAAAACTCGTGCTATTCCCTATGGCATACAAATAAAAGTAGGAACATTTAAAAGTGATTTTGGTCGTATCAACTCTAAACACCAACATGTTTGGCAGTTTGACACACAACCTATCATTTACAAATCTCTCTTTGGTCCTGATGGAATCAGTGATGCTGGTATCCAAGCCCAATGGGTCGCACCAACCGATACTTACATCATGGCAGGAGTTGAAGCCTTTGCTGGAACAAACAGTAGAAGTTTTGGAGCGGATACACAGAACAGACATCTCTATGTCGGCTATCTTAAAAGTAGTGTAGATATTCGTGATGATTTATCTGTTTTAGGAGGAGTAAGCATAGCTCATGGGGATAACTATGATAACAATGTTACAAACCCTACAAACATATATGGTCTTGACTTAACACTTCGTAATCAGCTTGGGAGTTACTCCTCTTTAGTTTGGCAAAGTGAATTTTTACAAAGAGACAAAAAATTAAGCACAAGAACAGATAAACAGTCAGGACTCTACTCAGAACTTATCTACCAATACAACAACAACTGGTATGCAGGTGTTCGTTATGATACTATTTTGAAAAATGACACAGACCTCTCAGCTTATAGTGGTGTTGATACAAGTAACCTAGATAGATACACTGCGAAAATTGACTATCATCCATTTCCTATGTCACGTTTAAGACTCCAATACAGTTATGACAGAACAAAAGTTATCGAAGGAGAGAGAAAAGATATAAATGAGATTTCATTAAGTTTAAACATTGCAGCTGGTGCGCATGGCGCACACAACTATTAGGAGAAGATTATGAAAAAACTACTACTACTTACGATTTTGTTACAAGGTTTCCTTTTTGCCTCACTACGAGTCGATACAACATACTCAACTATGGGTTTGATTACACAAAAGATTGGTGGCGATTTAGTCAATGTCACAGTACTTGGAAGTTCCAAATATGACCCGCACTTTATCGTACCAAAACCCTCACTTATCGCAAAACTCCGCCGTGCTGATTTGCTCATCATGAATGGAGGAGGTTTAGAACTTGGTTGGTTGCCACCGCTTCTAAGAGCCGCAAATAATGCAAAAATTCAAAATGGAGCGAAAGGTCTTTTAGATATGTCTCACTACATCAGCATGATAGATGTCCCTAGTTCTGTCTCTCGTGCCTTTGGCGATGTCCATGCACAAGGAAATCCGCACTTCTCAACAGACCCCAATCAAGTCCTCGTTATGGCAGAAGCCATCAAAAAAAAGCTCATACAACTTGACCCTGAAAATGAAAAAATATATCAAGAAAATTTCAATGTTTTTCAAAAAAAATGGCAAAGATATCTACAAAATTTTGATACAAAAATGCAGATGTGTCAAGGGAAAAAAGTTGTGCAGTACCATGAACTCTATAACTATTTTCTCAAACGCTACGACATACAAAGTATTGGTAACATTGAACCTCTTCCAGGGATTTCACCGAGTTCAAAACATACTTTAGCCCTCATTATGAGTATGCGACAAAACCATGTGAAAACAATTTTACAAGATGTCTACCATGAGCAAAAAACAGCTGCGTTTATCGCAAGCAAGACAGGAGCAAAAGTACAAATCATTCCTCATGACATTCGTGCAGTCAAAGGAAGCGATACTTTAGAAAATTTTTACAACATCATCGGCAAAAGAATATGCAACTAATTACCTTGCTTTGGCCTGCGTTTGTTCTAGCGATTTTACTCGTTTATATCCATGCCATTTTTGGTGTGGAGATTATCAAACGCGGTGTCATCTTTACCGACTTAGCCATAGGGCAAATCGCAGCCATTGGGATGGCTTTGAGTGTTGCTTTTTTAGGTGGGGCATACCAAACGCCACTCACTCTTCTATTTGCTACTTTCGCTGCTCTACTTATCACTTGGGCAACAAAACGGGTGCAAAATGTAGAAGCATTTATCGGTTTACTCTATGCGCTTGGTATCTCCTCTATTATGTTAATCTTGGCAAAAAGTTCTGAAGGCATGGAGCTTTTTTCAAAACTGAGTGCAGCCGATATACTCTTCACCTCCGAGCAAGATTTACTCCTCGATGCAAGCATCTACATTCCTATATCTCTAGTTATGTTTTTTATTTATCCACGGACAAAGGGGCTTCTTAAAGAGTTGATATTTTTTATCATGCTTGCATTTACTGTGACCTCTTCTGTACAATCTGCAGGTGTCTTAGTTGTTTTTGCTCTGCTCATTGCACCTGCCTATGTGGCCATCATACAAAAAAGATTTCCAATCTTAACCTTTGCTTGGGTCTTTGGAACACTCAGCATTATCGTAGCACTTTTGGTTTCCTATAATTTTGATTTACCGACAGGGTACACCATTATTTTTGTCACTATTTTAGCGGCTTTGTTGAGTACTATTTTTTATTAAGCTAAAGAGGGGTAAAATAATGCCACTTAATACTTATGGAAAATCATGCCAATAGCTACAGAAGCATTTAAAGAACGTTCAGACATTACTTCCTTAGCACTTTTAAATAAAGATACTATTGCTTATTCGAGTGTTTATCATGGGATTCGTCTGCTTGAGTTACCTGAGTTTAAGACAAAACAACGGATTAAATTTGAGGAAATCTCAGCAGACTCTACGGCATTTTGTTTTAATCATGACTCCACACTAATGGCTTTTGCTACAAAAAATGCTATTTATATCGTGAGTTTACATACGAAAAAAATTATCAAAACCATTAAAGTTGCTAAGGCTATCGTGCAGAAACTTATCTTTTGTGATAAGTATATTATTGCAGGTACAGACAGAGGAAGAGTCCTCCAATACCGCTACAATAACTCTGCACAACTCGCCCGTATTTGTTCCTTTATCCCTGCAAACAAACGAGAAACTAACAGTTATGTGAGTGCCTTTGCTGTTTATGAAAATTATTTGGTCTCTAGTGGTCACGGGGGTGCACTCTATCTTTTTGATGTTTTTGCCCATGCAACAAGAAAAACATTACTCGAAGGTGGTAACCGAATCAATGCTCTGCATTTTCTTGATACCACTCAAGTTATTAGTGGAGATGTTATGGGCAATATTATCATTCATGATTTACTCGACTCTAAAAAAAATGTAAAGATAGATGCCCCATTTCATAATATACAACAAATCATAAGTATGCCAAACCCCCGATTTGTTGCACTGCTTGGCAACGAAAATTATATCAGTCTCATAGATATTGAAGATGCAAAAGTCGCACAAGTAAAATATGTGCAATTTCCAGCAAAAACAACACAAATGCTCTTAGTCAATGAGGATATGATGCTGGTTGCTCTTAACAACCAAACGGTGAAGGAAGTAAAGCTCACAAGTACAAAAAAACTCCGTAATGCTCTCATCTACAATGAAATCCCTCAAGCTTATGAACTCGTGGAAAATGAATTTACATTACGATATTCACGAGAGTACAAACTCCTTGAAAAACGCTTTAATAGTCTGTATGAAGAAGCAGCAGCAGCTTTAGTCAGCCAAAACAAACCGCTTGCGATGAAAACTCTCACAACGGTAAAAGATATTCCTTCCAAAAAACGGCAGATTTCTGCACTCTTCACTGCTTTTGAAGAGTATAGTCGTTTTAAGATGATATACTTAGGAAAGAAATATGCCCTTGCCTATGCTATGGCTGAAAAACATCCACCACTCAAACTCTCGCCTCTCTTTGTCAAAATTGAAGCTGTTTGGGTAGAGAACTTTAGCAATGCACAACGTCATGTTCTCATGGGAAATGTAGGCAATGCACAAGTACTTCTTGATGAGTACATCACGATTACTTCCAAAAGAGAAATCATCTCCTTACTTCTACGTGAAGATAAAGATTATATACAGTTTCTCAAAGCCATCGATACAAAAGATTTTCAAACACTTGAAGAACTTCTCGTAAAGTATCCAAACTTTCAAGCAACACCAACCTATATTGTTCTCAACAATAGTACTGATAAAAGTCTTCGAAAAATAGAGCGTCTCATCCATGAAGGGAAACTTTTACAAGCAAAAGAGCTGTTACAACAACTCAGAACAACACCATCACTCAAACATGACCTCAAAAAATTACACTATCGACTCCAAGAGATGGCACAACTCAAAAATGCTTATAAAAATAATGATTTTAAAGCTTGCTATGAACTTTTAGATACCTACTACCATCTTAATATTACAGAGCTAGGGGTGCTTCTCAACAAGCACTGGATTGAACTCATGAACACCTGTGAAGAGTATGCACTTAAAGCAAATCCAAGTGCTATTAAAAAAACATTGAGTACACTCATCCTTGTAAACACACGCAAAAGTAGAATAGGGGATTTACTCAGAGTAAGTTTCCATTCAAAAATCAAAGCCTATTTAGCAAAACGTAGTTTTGCTGGAGCGCAAAATATTATCTACTCCTATATAGATATTTTTGGAAGTGATTGTGAGATACAATCTCTGATGAATATGTATGAGGGGCTTTCTAAAAAGAAACTCGCGATTACCCAAGATGGCAACAATGTTATAGATAGAGATAAGTGGGTAAACTCCGATATGATTATTCGCCCATAATAGCTATCAAACTGTTTTTTGTCTCTTCAAATGGGTTTTGATAGGTAGCACCTTGGGAGATAAATTTGTCCATTTGCTCTTTTTTCAGTATCGCGGTATCGAGTTCCTCATCATTTCCCTTTGTATATGCCCCAATCCGAATAAGTACCTCATTTTCTTTGAGTAGAGTATAGTAACGGCGAAATTTGAGGACTGCTTTAAAGTGGTCTTCACTAATGATGTCATTCATCACCCGTGACGCAGAGTTTAAAATATGTACAGGAGGGTAAATTCCAAAATCGGTCATCTCACGAGAGAGGACAATATGCCCATCTAAGATTGAACGCGACTGATCGGCGATAGGGTCACTCATATCATCACCCTCAATGAGTACCGTAAAAAATGCCGTAATACTCCCTTTTCCTTCCTCTTTTCCTGCTCGCTCCATAAGCTGTGGCAAGAGCGTTAAAGAAGAGGGTGGGTACCCTTTAGAAGTAGGGGGTTCACCCAGAGCTAGCCCAATCTCGCGCTGCGCCATAGCAAAACGGGTCACAGAATCCATAATAAACAAAACATCTAAACCCTGATCTTTAAAGTGTTCTGCCACACTCATCGCAGCAAATGCACCGTATTTTCGCATAAGAGGGCTATCATCTGAGGTAGCAACGATGATAACTGTATTCGTCAAGTCGCCTCCAAGATTTTTTTCTATAAACTCAGGTACCTCACGACCACGCTCTCCAATGAGTGCGACTACTTTGATGGGGGCATCTGCTCCACGGACAATCATTCCCATCAGGGTTGATTTACCAACACCACTCCCTGCAAATATCCCAAGTTTTTGCCCCTTACCACAAGTCAGCAAACCATCAATGGACTTCACCCCGACACTAAAAACTTCATCAATCATCCCACGTTTCATAGCAGGTATCGGTGCTTTGATGATAGGGGAAAGCTGCGTATTTTGCATATTTCCTTTCCCATCAATAGGTTTCATAAAAGGATCAACAACACGACCAAGGAGTGCATCGCCTATGGCAATATTTAATCCAGTAGAGTCTAAAAAGACTCTATCGCCAGAGCAAAATCCTTCTACAAAACTAAAAGGAGTGATAAAAAATGTACCCCCATCTATCTCTGTAACCATCCCCACTGTCTCTTGTTCTGTCGTGTTTGAGACGATGCGCACCATATCAGAGATACTAACCTTCAGTCCTGTAGCAGTGATAATAGTAGCATTGATCTTTACCACTTCTCCAAAAGAAATCGAGTAATTTGAAGAAGAGAGTTTTTCTTTGAGAGAGGAGAAAGGCATTGAGTTTAGAAGTGTGTGTTTGAAGGAGAATTAATCAAAGAGAAAAATTCACTCCGTGTTTTTTCATCCTTTTTAAACAAACCTCGTAGAGCAGAGGAGGTGGTTGTAGAATTGATTTTTTCTACACCACGCATCTCCATACACATATGCCGTGCTTGAATCACAACTGCGACCCCTTTTGGGGCGATAGCATCCATTATAGCATCAGCAATCTGTTCTGTAAGTTGCTCTTGAATCTGCATACGACGTGCAAAAACATTGACAACACGCGGAATTTTTGAGAGTCCCACAACCTTCCCATCAGGAATGTAAGCTACATGCACACGACCAATAATCGGTAAAAGATGGTGTTCACAGGTAGAGTAAAATTCTATATCTTTGACTAAAACCATCTCATCATTTGAGCTACTAAAGAGTGCTTTAGAGAGTATCTCTTTTGGATTTTCTTTATACCCACCATACATAAATTCGTAAGCTTTACGAACTCGTTGTGGTGTGTCAAGTAAACCTTCTCTTTGTGAGTCTTCACCCACATGCTCCATCATAATGGTAACGGCGTTTTCAAACTTGCTATTTTGTGTATCTGACACGCGAAGCCTCTAGTGTACTAAGATATGTGGTACGATAAGAGGATATTTCTTCATCTTACGGAAAATATGTTTTCGTACCACTTGACGTAAATCATTTTCTAAAGCTCTTCCATTATCCATAAGTCCTGGTTTCATGTTGAGTAAAAAGTGTTCCACTATCTCTTGCATCTCTTTTGCAAAAAACTTATCTTGTCTATCTGGAACAATTCCAAAAGTAGTCACTTTTGGATGGGATAACATTTTTGATGTTTGTTCACTTATCTCTACAACCATCATAACAACACCATCAGAAGCCAATTTTTGTCTATCTAAGATAATATCATCTTCAATCTTGTTATTGTTTTGGTTATCGATATATGTTTTTCCTGTTTTAACACTTTTTACTTTTCTCATGTATTTTGGTGCGATTTCTATCTGTTCACCATCTGTCATAAGTAAAATATTTCGCTCAGGAACACCACATGCCATACCTGTTTCTCTATGACGCATTACATGGTTATACTCACCATGAATCGGTAAGAAGAATTTTGGATTGACTAAACGCAACATCAATTTTTGCTCTTCCATAGAAGCATGTCCGGAGACATGAATGTCTTTACTCATGGCAACACTTGCACCTGCACGTTGCAAGTGGTTGAGCATTCCTGAGATACTGCCTTCATTTCCTGGAATAGCACGAGAAGAGAGGACAATCAAGTCATTTGGTTTAATCTTGATATGTCTATGCTCCCCAATACTCATTCTAAAAAGAGCAGAGTTTGCTTCACCTTGTGAACCAGTAGTTACAATCAGTACCTCTTTATCTTCCATGCGTGCCACTTCATCCGCATCTACAAAAAGCCCTTTTGGAAAACGGAGATAATCATACTGCATCGCAAGTTCAAGGTTACGTTCCATAGAACGACCGATGACACATACTTTACGCTTGTATTTCATTGCTTGTTCTATCGCTTGCTGGACACGGTGAATGTTTGAGCTAAAAGTAGATAAGATAATTCTTCCTTCCGCCTTTGCAAAAACTCTATCTAAAGCAGGTCCAACACTCATCTCCGAACCTGTCGCAACTGGATTATGTGAGTTAGTAGAATCACTTAAAAGACATAAAACACCTTTTTCACCATAATGTGCCAGTCTATGTAAATCTGCCGCATAGCCATCCACAGGGGTATAATCAATCTTAAAGTCACCCGTATGAATAACAGTTCCCGCTTCAGTAGTAATCGCTATCGAAGAAGAATCAATGATAGAGTGTGTCATATGCATCCACTCCACTTCAAAATCATTCCCTATTTTATAGACTTCGCGTTTGACGATAGGGTTAAAATATTTGCGGTGTTCTTTGATATGATGTTCATCAAATTTGTTGCCAATCATAGCAAGTGGAAGTGGTGTTCCATAGATAGGAAACTGCATCTCTTTATAAAGGTATGGCATCGCACCAATGTGGTCTTCATGTGCATGGGTAATGATAACACCCACAATCTTATGTTTTATCTCACGAAGGTAAGAAAAATCAGGGATAAGTATATCTACACCATGCATTGTTTCATCAGGAAAACTCATCCCAACATCAACTAAAATTGCCTCTTTTTCTGTTTCAAAAACAGCAATGTTCCCACCAATTTCACCCAAACCACCAAGTGGTGTTACACGAATTTTTGCTTTTGTGTTTAAATCAATTTTAAAGTGAGGATTTTGTCTCTGTTTATGGGCTTCTTGATTTTTTACAACAAACTTTTTCAAATTTTCATCTGTTGGTGCAGATTGACGTTTATAACGATTGTTACGATTTTTATTACGATTCGCATTTGCAGGTTTTTTTCCTGCTGGTTTTTCACCCTCTTTTGCATTTGGGTTTGCATTTGGATTAGGTTTACGGTTTCTGTTATTTGGTCTTCTATTATTTGGTTTTCTGTCTGTTTGTGGTTTCGCTTCTTGCGTAACCTCTTTGTTCTCTTCTGACATCCAAACTCCTGTTATTTATAGTATTTTATAGAGTTGGTGATAGTCCTTAGTGCTAACTTGATGAGGGCGAATGGTCGATGTAAGTTCAAGTACGTTAAAAGCTTCTAAAAGCTTTGCCTTTTCATACTCAGAAGAGAGATTTTTCATCAAAGTCTTTCGAGGCTGAGTAAATGCAATTCTTAGCATATTCTCAAAATCTTTATCGCTTCTATCTCTACTCTTTTGTATCAAAAAAACAGCAGAATCAATTTTTGGCTGGGGGTCAAATGCAGTCGGAGGAACTTTTACAACTATTGCTGCATTTCCTATACTTTGAGTAATAATACTCAAAGAACCAAATACTTTTTCACCATTGTTCGCACAAAATTTCTCTGCTACTTCAAGCTGTACCATTACTAAGATATTCTTACACATTGGATCTGCGAGTGCTTTGAGTATAATGTTCGTAGCTATATAGTATGGCAAATTCGCCACCAAGTCATACGGCTCATCTATCAAAGAATTCTGCCAAGCTTGTAAAACATCCCCGCAATGTAAGCGGAGTCGCTTGGTATCGATCTCTTTTTCGAAGGTATCTTGTAAAAGTTTACATAAATCGGTATCTACCTCAAAAGCTTCGACACTTTTGACATCAACTAAAAATTTAGTTAAATCACCTAAGCCAGGTCCAATTTCAACAATCTTATTGTCATTTTTGGGCATCGATTCGACGATTTTTCTTAAAACGCTCTCATCTTTTAGAAAGTTCTGTCCAAACTTTTTCTTTGCTATAACGTTTTCTTTTTTCATGGTGCAGAGTTTATAATAATTATGCTTACATATACCTAATAGAAGACTAATTAGAAACTTATACTAAAGTTCTAATTTTTTCTTCTGTTACAGCGATAAGCCTTCTTTCAAGTCTATTTATCTCTTCAAGTAACTCTTTAGAAATATTTTCCATTGCTACATAATGCTCAGCAGCAACATTTGCTTCTACTTCACTTACATTACGTCTTTTAAGTCCAAGGAGCTTTGTAAAAAAACCACCCTTTGATTTATTGAAATAAATATTGAAAATCTGTAGATAAGCATCATGAAGTTTAAAATGTAAACTTTCTATATTTGCCATTGCTTCCATAGGATTGTTTGCTAAAGAATTAAGCATCTGACCATCGCCATAAAACCACTTTCCAAACTTACAGTCTGTTGAGTTTACAGGAATTGCATCTTCTTCTACTTCTAAGCCACTAATAAGTAACTTAGCCTTTTGCACCCACTTAATGTGTGCTGCTTTTGCGGCTCTTAAATGGCTAACAACTTCTTCTTTTTCCATTTATTACACTCCATTCATATCTTAAAATTCATTATAGTATGTTATACATTAAAAAATTCTAAACCATTAAAAAATACTCTTAAGATTTCTCTATATGTTTCATGTGAAACATTTTGTATATCCATCTAAGCCAAACACGATATAATTGCATATATTATATAGGATAGTAAAATCATGAATTATTTTGCAAAACGAATCATTCCTTGTCTTGATGTAAAAGATGGAAGAGTTGTAAAAGGTGTAAACTTTGTAGGTCTTAAAGATGCGGGAGACCCTGTTGAAGTTGCCAAAAGATACAATGAAGAGGGTGCAGATGAACTCACTTTTTTAGACATAACTGCTTCATCAGACAACCGAGACACCATAGTCGATATCGTCGCACAAGTCGCACGAGAAATATTTATACCACTTACAGTTGGTGGCGGGATTCGTAAACTCGATGATATTTACAAACTCCTCAATGTCGGTTGTGATAAAGTCAGTGTAAACTCAGCAGCTATTAAACGACCTGAGCTTATAGATGAAGGTGCAAAGCGTTTTGGTTCTCAGTGTATTGTTACTGCAATCGATGTCAAAAAAGCAAACAATGGCAAATACCATGTCTTTTTAAATGGTGGTCGTGTGGACACAGGCTTAGATGCAGTGGCTTGGGCAAAAGAGGTCGTAGAACGAGGAGCAGGTGAAATCCTCCTCACTTCTATGGATGCTGATGGCACAAAAGCAGGGTTTGAACTCAACATTACAGAGCAGATTAGTAAAGCAGTCAATGTCCCCGTCATCGCAAGTGGTGGTGCAGGAACGATGCAACACATCAAAGAAGCATTTGAGCATGGAGCGGATGCAGCACTTGCTGCGAGTATCTTTCACTATAAAGAGATTGATATTATGGATTTAAAACGTTATCTTCATGATGAAAAAATCCCAGTAAGACTCTAAGGAAGACCATGATACTATGTGCTGGTAATAACGAAACTTTTGATTTTGCCCAACCCATTGGTGTAGGGCTTATTGAAAGTGCTATGAATTTAACACGTTTGTGTATGTTTGACAAACCTGAATTTTTACTCTTTATAGGAAGTGCTGGAAGCTATGGAGAGGCAAACATCTTTGACATTGTTGAGAGTAAAACAGCGGCAAACATAGAGTTAGCGTTTTTAAGTAATGATGCCTATACTCCACTTGATAATGTTATAACAACAAATACAACTGAAAAAAAAGAAGTAGTGGTAAACTCTTCAAACTACATTTCGACCAATGAAACCCTCGCAAAAAACTTTCTTAAGTTTGGTGTAGGTATAGAAAGTATGGAATTTTTCTCTGTACTTAAAATCGCACAAGAGTTTGACATCCCAGCAGGGGGTGTCTTTTGTATCACAAACTTTACTAACAAAAATGCACATGAGGATTTTTTAAAAAATCATGCAAAAGCAAAAGATTTGCTAAGCGATTATGTACAAAAACGCATCAAGGAGCTTACAAAACGATGAGTATTTTAAAACCATCTCTCATGGACTTCACCCAAAAAGAGCTAACCGCTCTTGTCAAACCAGCCTTCCGTGCAAAACAGATTTATGGCTGGATGTATCATCAGTATGCAGACAATTACGAGGCAATGAAAAACATCCCCCAATCACTTAAAGCAGAACTCGAAGAAAAGTACTGTGTCAATCCACTCAAAATCGTTCGCAAAGAAGAGTCGAGTGATGGCACTATTAAATACCTTTTAGAACTCCAAGATGGTAAAACGATGGAAGCTGTCTGGCTCAAGATGAAAGAAGAGCAAGTCGATTGCAATGGTGAAATCACACAAGAAGCAAGATATACTATCTGTGTTTCCACACAAGTGGGTTGTAAGGTAGGATGCACATTTTGCCTCACAGCCAAGGGTGGTTTTACACGAGATTTGAGTGCAGGGGAGATAGTCGCACAAGTTGTCACACTCAAAAAAGATAACAATCACAAACATAACCGTATGATAAATATCGTCTATATGGGTATGGGTGAACCACTCGACAACCTCACTAACCTCACAAAAGCGATAGAAATCTTTCAAGAAGATGAAGGGCTTTGTATCAGTGGAAAACGACAAACAGTTTCCACAAGTGGACTCAGTAACAAGATTGACCAACTTGGCAAACTAGATTTGGGTGTGCATATCGCCATCTCTTTACATGCGGTAGATGATGACTTACGAACAGAACTCATCCCTATGAACAAAGCACATAACATTCACTCCATCATAGAAGCAGTCAAACGCTTTCCAATCGACACACGTAAACGTGTTATGTTTGAGTATCTTGTTATAAAAAACAAAAATGATGATATAGGGAGTGCCAAAAAACTGGTAAAACTCCTTACAGACATTAAAGCAAAAGTCAATCTTATCTACTTTAACCCTTACCCTGGAACACCTTATGATAGACCGAGTAGGGGAGATATGGTTGCCTTTCAAGAGTATCTCATACAGCATGGTCTTTTATGTACCATCCGAGATTCTAAGGGTATAGATATTAGTGCGGCCTGTGGGCAGTTGAAAGAAAAAACAAAACAAGATGAGGAAGAAGTATGAGTTATGTAGATATTGGGGAAGTAGTTTTTATTGCTGTGTCATTTATTGGGGCAATGGGTGGTTTCTTTTATGCTCTTAAAAACGATAAATTTTAATTTGTAATCAAATTGAAATCAAGAATATGATAAAATAAACATATCTCAATAAAGGATTTAATATGGCAGAAAAACAAGATGAAGATAGAATAAAAGAAATATATAAACTCTGTAAAGGTCACTTTGGTGATGTACGTTTTGTAGGTATCAAGTACCATAACAAAATTGGTTGGATTGCAAAAGCACAACTTGGGAATGATTTTGAAAATTTAACTGCAGATGGTGAAACGAGTAGTGATGCTCTGAGAAACTTACGAGCACGTGTAAAAAAGATTATCAAAAGATACAATAGAGTTTAAAACTTTATGAGTAACATTTACAAAACGACCAACACACCAGGGAGGTCGTTTATAAATGTAATAATACCCTAGCATTCTTATAAAAAGCTTCTTTCAAACTCCTAACAACCTCAGTTAAAAATCTCTCAAAGCTATCTTTTTCACATATTGTTCCAAATTGTGAATAATGTGAAAAACTTTCACTCATAAATCTTAAAATTTCTCTTTTATTTAAGATTTATTTTATATAAACTAAAACTTAAAATATATTGTTCACAGCTTATATATCCCTATTTCAAGGAGTTTGAAGAGAAATATCAAAAAACTATGCACATTCTATTCACTTTAATGACATTTAGTACAATCTTATTCACATTCCAAAGATTGAAAACATGTTTTTAGAAAGTCACTCTTACTTTTCACACTATAAGTTTTTCCATATAAGTCAAAGGCTAATTCATTTGCATGGAGGAGAAGTCTTCTTGCCCCACTTTTTTCAATTCGCATTGCAGGTGTTAATTCTCTATCAAGATAGCGAATAAAATCTTCTTTACTCTGTCCATATATTGGGTCACCTACTATGGGATGTTTCACGTGAAACAAATGGACTCTGATTTGGTGTTGCCTTCCAGTATGCGGTGAACACTCAACAAGAGTCATATCTAAGTCAGGAAAATACTCTAAAGGGGTAAAACTCGTTTTAGAAGCCTTACCACTCTCATGCACACTTACAATCATTCTTACAACTGCACTCTCATCTTGTTTACGTAAAAGAGGTGCTTCGACAACTTGTGCTTCTTTAAACTCTCCATGCACCATGGCAAGATATTTTTTCTGCATATCTCGCTCTTGAAACATCATCTTTATATCTCTTTCACTCTTTTTGTTTCTCGCACACAAAACAAGACCACTAGTTTCCATATCTATACGATGAGCAATATTCGCATCTCGTCCAAATTGGAACTTGAGTTCATCTATAAGAGAGTAGGGGGTTGCTTTTGTTTGTGGGTGAATGAGAACACCACTCGGCTTATCAAAAACAACAAACTCCTCTTCAACAAAGGTGGGTTCTAAACCTTTCGTAATTGGTTCAAAATAGATAAACTCAATCTCTCCCTCAATCTCTCCAGCCGTTTTGAGCATCTTCTCTCCACCCACTAAGACTCTTCCTTTTGAAATAAATCTTTGTGCTTCTCTTTGTGTGTATCCATGTTCATGCATCAAGTACAAAAAGGCTTTTTGTTTTTCTTTTACAAACATTTTCTTTTTTACAAATGGCAAAATTCATCTCCTTTTTAATCACTTTCTTACGAAAATTTCTGTAAAATAATTTACTTTAAGTATGCGAATTTTAGCATAAAACAGAAGATAATAATCATAAAGGCATAGATAAATGATAGACAGATATTCTCGTCCAGAAATGGCAAACAAATGGACTTACCAAGCAAAATACCAAGCATGGTTAGATGTAGAAAAAGCAGTAGTAAAAGCATGGGCTAAACTCGGGAAAATTCCTCAAGAAGATGCAGACAAGATAGTAGAAAATGCAGGTTTTGACATAAAACGTATCGATGAGATAGAAGCAGTAACTCGTCACGACCTCATAGCATTTACAACTTCTGTCTCTGAAACACTCGGCGATGAGAGTCGATGGTTCCACTACGGAATGACTTCTTCAGATACGATTGACACTGCCGTAGCCGTTCAGATGAAAGACTCTTTAGAACTTATTATAGAAGACGTAAAAATGATTATGGAGTCTATCAAAAAACGTGCGCAGGAACATAAAATGACTTTGATGGTTGGTCGTTCACATGGTATTCATGGCGAACCTATCACTTTTGGTCTTGTACTTGCAGTTTGGTATGATGAGATGAAACGCCACTTAGAGAACTTAGAACAAACAATGGATGTCATTGCAGTTGGTCAAGTAAGTGGTGCTATGGGGAACTTTGCGCATGCTCCTTTAGAACTTGAAGAGTATACTTGTGAAGAGTTAGGACTCAAATCTGCTCCTGCTTCTAACCAAGTTATTCAACGTGACCGTTATGCACGTCTTGCAACTGCTATGGCACTAATGGCTTCAAGCATAGAAAAATTTGCTGTTCAAGTAAGGCACTGGCAACGAACTGAAGTGTATGAGTGTGAAGAGTATTTTGCAAAAGGACAGAAGGGAAGTTCAGCTATGCCTCACAAACGCAACCCTATCCTTACAGAAAACATTACAGGTTTAGCACGTATGATTCGTTCTTATGCAATCCCTGCTATGGAGAATGTAGCCCTTTGGCATGAACGTGACATTAGTCACTCATCGACTGAAAGATTTTGGTTACCAGATAGTTTTATAACAACTGACTTTATGTTACACCGTATGAACAATGTTATCGCGAACCTCACTGTCTATCCTGAAAACATGATGAAAAACTTAAACCTCACAGGTGGACTTGTTTTCTCACAACGTGTTTTACTTGAGTTACCACTTCAAGGTGTAAGTCGTGAAGATGCTTATAGAATTGTACAACGCAATGCTATGAAAGTTTGGGAAGAGATTCAAAATGGTCGTCCAACAACAAACGAGCAAGGAGAGTCACTTTACCTCAATCACTTGTTAGCAGATGAAGAACTCCGAAGTAAACTGAGTGAAGAACAAATTCGTGAGTGTTTTAACTATGACTACTACACAAAAAATGTAGATAACATTTTTGCTAGAGTTTTTCAATAAGTATAGAAAGGAGGAGTCATGATGATAACAGTTATAAAACGTAATGGAAGAACAGAAACACTCGATATATCTAAGATACAAAAGTACACTTCAGCAGCTGTCAAAGGTTTGAGTAATGTATCACAAAGTGAACTTGAAGTAGATGCCCATCTTCATTTTCGCGATGGAATTACTTCAAAAGAGATTCAAGAGACACTTATAAAAACTGCCGTAGATAAAATAGACATCGATGCACCAAACTGGACTTTTGTTGCTTCTCGCCTTTTTCTTTTTAATCTCTACCATGAAGTCAATGGATTTACAGGATACTGTTCTTTAGAAAAGTATTTTGAAAAAGGAGAAAAATCAGGTCGTATTTTACTCGGTTTAAAAGAGATGTATGACCTTGAAGCATTAGAAAAACATCTTGTTTTAGAAAGAGATTTACAGTTTAATTATCTTGGGATTAAAACACTTTATGACCGCTATCTTATCAAAGACAATAACGCCAAACCTATAGAACTTCCACAACATATGTTTATGGCTATTGCTATGTTCTTAGCACAGCGCGAGGAAAACCGTCAAGAGTGGGCGATTAAATTTTATAACATGATTTCAACATTTGAAGTAATGTTAGCTACACCAACACTCTCAAATGCAAGAACAACAAGACACCAACTCAGCTCATGTTATATTGGTTCAACTCCTGATAACATCGAAGGTATTTTTGATGCCTATCAAGAGATGGCAATGCTCTCTAAATTTGGTGGCGGAATTGGTTGGGATTGGACGGGGATTCGTTCTATGGGTTCTTCTATCGATGGACACAAAAATGCAGCAGGCGGAAGTGTTCCTTTTCTTAAAATCACAAATGATATTGCCATTGCGGTTGACCAACTCGGAACACGTAAAGGTGCCATCGCTGTTTACATGGAACCATGGCATATAGATATCAATGATTTCTTAGACTTGAAAAAGAACTCTGGTGAAGAGCGTCGTCGTGCGCATGACCTTTTCCCATCACTTTGGCTCAATGACATCTTTATGCAAAGAGTACAAGAGGATGCCATTTGGACTCTTTTTGACCCCTATGACACTCGTGAACTTACTTCGCTTTATGGTGAAGCATTTAACAAACGTTATGTTGAACTTGAACAAGATGAGAGTATCGTCAAAGAAAAAATCAAAGCCAAAGACCTATGGAAAAAAATCTTAACTTCTTACTTTGAGACAGGTTCTCCATTTTTAACTTTCAAAGATAATGCAAACCGTGCAAACCCAAATGACCATTATGGAGTCATTCGAAGTTCAAACCTTTGTACAGAGATTTTTCAAAACACAGCACCAAACCATTACAAAATAAAGTTCATTTTTGAAAATGGTGAAAGTGTGAGTTATGAAGAAGAGGAGTTAGTCAAAGTAGATAGTGGCATAGAAAAACCTGCCAAAAAAGTAACAGCGTTAGACTCACTCGGTGGTATGCCAATCTTTGTCGTAGAGAAAGAGAAAGTGGATGGAGCAACAGCTGTTTGTAACTTAGCATCTGTGAATCTTTCTCGCATTAATTCAAGAGAAGATATAGAACGCATTGTGCCAACTGCTGTACGATGTTTGGACAATGTTATAGACTTGAACTTCTACCCGATTGAGAAAGTAAAACGCACAAACATGAGAAGTCGTTCAATCGGTCTAGGAGTTATGGGTGAAGCACAGATGTTAGCTGAGAAAGGCATCATGTGGGGAACACAAGAACACTTTGATAAGATAGATGAAGTGATGGAAGCCGTATGCTATAACACGATTGCTGCTTCTTCTGACTTAGCAACGGAAAAAGGTGCCTATCCTGAATTTGATGGTAGTAAATGGAGCCGTGGAATCTTCCCACAAGACCATGCAAATGCAGAGGTAAGAAACCTTGTCGATAGAGGGGGACTTTTTGCTTCTGTTTATGAGTGGGAAGCACTCCGTGAAAAAGTGAAAAAACAAGGAATGAGAAATGGATACTTAATGGCAGTTGCCCCAACTTCTTCTATCTCTATTCTTACGGGAACAACACAAGCGATTGAGCCAGTCTTTAAACGTAAATGGTTTGAAGAAAACTTATCAGGACTTATCCCTGTAGTCGTGCCAAAACTCTCTCCTGATACATATGCTTACTATACACCAGCCTATGAATTAAATCAAACACTGCTTATCAAAGCAGCTGCTATCCGTCAAAAATGGATAGACCAAGGGCAATCACTCAACATTTTTATTACCCTTGATAAAGCAAGTGGACGATACCTCAATGAGATTTATATGCTTGCATGGAAACTCGGACTCAAATCAACTTACTACCTACGTTCACAATCACCAGAGGTGAAAAATGATGTTGAAGATAGAAGTATGGAGTGTGTTGGTTGTCAATAGACAGCTAGTAAAATAAATTTTTTCTATTTGCTATTATAGAGTATAATTATAATACAAATAGAAAATACCCTCAAGGAAGTTTTTCATGAAGTATCTTGTAACCGATGATTCTAAACTCGCACGATTAAGCCTCATAAAATCACTCAAAGTCACTGTTGGTGAAGCTGAAATTTTTCAAGCGGAAAATGGTTTAGTCGCTGTTGAAACGATGAAAAAAGAGAATGTTGACATCGTCTTTTTAGATTTAACCATGCCAGTGATGGATGGCTATGAAGCCCTTCCCAAACTTTTAGAACACAATAAAAATGCAAAAGTCATTGTTGTTTCTGCTGATATACAAGAAAAAGCAAGGGAAAGAGTTATCGCACTTGGAGCGCAGCTACATATGCAAAAACCCATCAATGTAGAGAAGATGAAAGAACTGTTGGAACTTATCAATAATGTATAATCTCACAGAAGATGAAAAAGATGTCCTGCAAGAGTTGATGAATATTGCTTATGGAAATGCAACCGCAGTTGTCGCTGAAATGCTCGATGCCTTTGCTACTTTAAGCATCCCAAATATAGCAGTTATTCCTGTCAATGAGCTTTTAGAACAATTTAAACATTTAAAGAGTCAAAGTTACTTTTTCTCAACACAAGCTTTTTCAGGAGAGTTTAGTGGAGAGAGTGCTTTTTTTATAGATGCAACAAGTGCAAAAAATCTCGCAAAACATTTAGAGATAGAATCTGATGAAGACTTAGATGATGCCATTCTCGAACTTACGAACATCCTTACATCTACACTTACAACACGATTAGCACAAGAGATGCAAACACAAGTAAGTTTTTCTCTCCCAAGTATTTCTCATGTTCCTTTAGCAGAAATTAGTGATGTAGAGACTTTTAAAAATTACTCACAAGTTATTGTTATAGATACGCAGCTGATTTTTGAAGATCAAAAGATAAATGGTGAAATTTTTATACTTACCAAAGGTGAATCTATCCAATGGCTCAAACGCAAACTCAATCAGATTTTAGACCAACTCTTTTAGACAATAGCATTGTTGATTTAATCAACAATGGTGTGATTGTTCTTGATGACACCTTACAAATTTATGCCTTCAACAAGTGGATACAAATCCAAACAAACAAACAAACAAGAAAATGCAGTTTTATCAAAAAAAATAACAGACATATTT
>Ga0256829_1000540_pt1 | contig 37182 bp, 38 predicted proteins | sample 131447metaG_FD_185979 | JGI IMG/M metagenome (GOLD analysis project Ga0256829, IMG submission 185979) | Hydrothermal vent microbial communities from Lau Basin, Pacific Ocean - 131-447 | ecosystem: Environmental > Aquatic > Marine > Hydrothermal vents | place: Pacific Ocean: Lau Basin | collected... | reverse complement strand
TGTATCCGGTGACTTGCATGACCTGGATGCCGCTGGCAACCTGCTCAGTGCTCTCCCTGCCGGTGCTGGAAGCCTTCTGCTGCAGGTACCCACTCGTGTTAATAAGCACTGCTGCAGCTACTGCCGCCACGAGAACCATGGCGATAAACACAATCAAGGTGCCAATACCAACGGCACCTCTCCTGTTCCTAGCCTTCATTCCCCATACACCCCCTAGGGTTATTTGCGTTATGGGTTACGCCGGGTGAATATAAAGCCCTTTTTTGTTCTTAGTGGTGTAGGTGGTTGTGTAGGTGCATATGTAGGTATGCGAAGGGTAGAAAATAAACAAGAGGAGATAAGAGAGGGTAAATCCGGAGAAAAAATCAAAAATTTACATCTTTCTAAAAACGAGCATGCTCCTCGATGGCCTGCTTATCTCGACGTCGAAGCCCTCACTGAGAATCGCGTTCTTGACTTCCTCTGCGGATGGGAAGCTAACGAAGTCCTTGTTGAGGCCCTCAAAGAACTCAAGCGCCTGAACGTGCTGGAAGGAGTCCCTAAACGGCTCGAGGACGACCATCCTGCCTTCCGGTTTAAGGGTCTCCATGGTGGCGGTTAGGACCTTCTGGTAGTCCGAGATGTACTCGAGGACGAAGCTAATGAAGGCCACATTGTACTCGTTAACAGGTCTTATCAGTTTGGCGTCCATCTCCTTGAACTCAACGGGAAGGTTCCTGTCCTCAACCCTCGCCCTAGCTATCTCCAAGAGCGCAGGAGAGTAGTCCACGCCGAGGTAGAAGCCGTTATAACCTATCATTTCACCAAACTGGACCGGGGCATAAGAACCGCACCCAACCTCAAGTACCTGCATCCCGGGCCTAAGGCCAGCAACCTGAGCCATAGCCTCGCGGTAGAGCCTTGAGAAGCGCGTACTCATACGCATGTCCCAGAAATCCGCGTCCTTGTCGAAGTCCATGAGGACGTGTGGATGGACGGGAGTTATGAAGGCGTAGTCCACCATGCGGTTTATCTCCTCGAATATCGGCACCCAGTCTGGCACGAGCAGGTCATACTTCTCGTCAGGCACGTGAAAGGTGTAGGAGAAGCCGTTCAACTGAAGCCTTCCGTTCTTATCCTCGACCATATGAAGTGCCCTGAGGGTGTCAATGAACTTGAGGAGAAGGTGCCTGTTTGGCAGGTCGAGATTGTCTATAAGCTCCTGAACCGTCGGACCATGGGCCAAAAGCGAGAAGACACCGTGCTTAGTACCCAGACTGATGAGGCCGAAAACCGAAAACTTAACCATCTGCTCAACGTTGGCATCGACGGCATCAACGGGATTCATCTTCACCACCTCACATGAACCTCCTGTAATAGCGGTGGTATTCCTTGAGGTATTCAACGACCGTCTTCCCGTAATCTGTCAGCTTGTAGTACTTAAAGCCGTTGTTGGAGACCTCTTCCACGAGACCAAGATAGACCAGGGAGCTTTCACCGTTGTACCTGTTCCCGAGGCCCACGAGCGCACCCCTGACGTTGGACGGGTCCGAGCCAACGACCCGCGCTATCTCCGAAAGGTACGTGGCAGAGGGGTGTATCTCGTTCAGGTACATCAGTATCTTCTTCCGAAGTTCACTACGGTGCAGGGAGCGCAGTATCTGCGGATCAACAATCACTGTGTTCATCCTTCCCCCCTCCCAAAATCAGACTTCAAAGCAACAGCTTAAGCGCGTGATTAGAACCACTGATAGTCACTAGGGTATCAATGCAACACTTCCGTGGGCCATAGTAGTATTGAATAATATATAACGTTTTCGGTTATGTTATAAGGATTTGCTATTGGTATTTTAACTTAATCGTAGAATTTTCACCCACAACTTGAACATGATACTTCATAAGAAGGGACTTCACAATGGAATGGATAATTTCCAACCACGATGAACACATTCTGACCTCCAGCAAACATGATGAAGAGCATAAAATCTAAATACCATGGTGCCACAAACTACTTGACTAAAGCCAGGTGGTATGGATGATAATCGAGCTCGCCGTCACGGCAGGGATTGCAGCACTGCTGGCCTATTACGTGAAGGATGTTACGGACAAGGTTCTCGCGAGGCATTTTGAGCTGCGCTCCGAGGTCGGCGAGCTTGAGGATAAAGTAAACAAGATGAAAAACGAGCTTGAATCACAGATAAGGGCCGTTAGAACCCCACCTTCTCCAAAAGGGGGTGAAAACACTGAACTTCTTCAGAAGATGAAGTCCCTCGAAGAGAAACTCAAGGGCATTGAAAAATCTCTAAAGGACTACCGGAAGCTTGAGACCAAAGTCGACTACGAGATAGGCAACGTCAAGAGGGAGATTGAAAGGACCAGCTCCAAGGTAGATACACTTGAAGAGGAACTTACGAAGACAGAGGACGAACTCAAGAAAGAGCTGAAGAGGGAGCTACTAGAGGAGCTTGAGGAGGAGATAGAGCACCTCGAAGACGCGATAGAGAGAAGGAAGAAGACTGAAGTTGATGAGTTCCTTGAGGTCATAAAGGCGAGCATAACATTACAGCCAGAGAAACTGAGCGCTGGGATGGCAGAGGCGAAGAGGGCGCTCCTCTCAATGAGGGACATAGCGAAGGTTTACGTGCTCACAGGGCAGGGGGACGGGGAGTTCGAGGAGCTTAAGGAGAACCTTGTGGAACTCCTGAAGAACCTGCGCAAGCTGGCCATCGTCTCAATACCGGATGAAAGCGTCTATGTGACGTTCAATGATATCATCGTTAGGGTAAAGCGCCTCAATCTCCCAATGAAGGTCACACACGACGGAAAGGAGCGTGAGCTTAATCCCGAGCGGAGCTTCATCCAGATACACCACATCGTCTACGAGCTTGCAGGGGGGCTTGACGAAGTAGCCGAGGAGCTCAAAGAGCCGATTCCTGTCACGCCTGTCGAGAAAGAGTTCTACGAGAAGCTAAGGTACCAGTTTGAACAGCTGAGGAAACTCGAGGAGCAGGTTCAAAAGCTGATGCTGAAGCTCGGTGCAGAGGGTGAAGTGGAAAAACCACCGGAGTCATCAAAAGAAAAGGACGTCGAGGAGATACTCAGGGAGCTCGACCTTCTCTGAGACCAGGAGACGGGGTCAGCTCAAAACTCGTCCCCGAGGAGCTTGTCGAGGTCCACCATTATGAGGAGCCTTTCCCCGTCGTTTATCTTGGCGATGCCTTTTATGTAGCGGATATCGACCCTACTGCTGAGGGTCTTGGGCGGCTGGTCGATCTGCTCGTCGGTAAGGGTTATGACATCCGAGACGGAGTCCACTATTATGCCTATAACCTCATCCTTTACCTCCGCGATGATTATCTTCTTCGTGGAGAGGTCGTCATCGGGATCGTAGTAGCCGAGGAGCTTCTTGAGGTTGACGACGGTAGTTATCTGCCCGCGGAGGTTTATAACACCCTCGACGAAGTCGGGCGAGTTCGGAACGCGGGTTATGGGCAGCATCTCCTTGATCTCCCGGACCTTCGATATGTCAAGGCAGAACTCCTCGTTTCCAACCATAAAAGCCACGACCTGAATTTCGGCCATCCAATCACCTCCGGGCTGCAACTTTTTCAAGGATTTCCCTCGACTCAACTATCGAGCGTTCAAGGTCCTTAAGACCGTTTCGTATTTCATCGAGCTTTGACTGAACTCCAGAGAAAGATCCCACCACGGGCGTTATGGCGTTCGAGACCTCGTCTTGGAGGGAGTAAACCCCGTCTAGGGTGTCCATGAGCATCTGAACCGACTGGGCCTGTCCCTCGATGCTGTCTGACAGCTCCTTTATCATGTTCGCCGTCTCGTTGGCGCGCCTCGCTATATCGTCGAAGGCCGCTATAAGCTCCTGAACGGCGTCTTTTATCTCCTCCGTCACTTTGAACTCCTGCTTTATCGAACTTACAACGGTGTCTATGCTTTCTTTCATGTCCATAACTAGGTTTGCTATCTGGTCAGTGGACTGCTTGGACTGATCCGCAAGCTCCCTTATGTTTTCCGCCACAACGGCAAATCCTCTCCCGTGCTCACCGCTTCTCGCCGCCTCGATGGCCGCATTCAATGCTAAAAGGTTTGTCTGCTCTGCTATATTGCCAATCACCTCTACTATCTCGCCTATCCTCTTGGAGTGCTCGAGTAAAATGGAGACGGCCCGCTCCATGTCCTGGTTAACTTCGTTGATGCTCGCCACGTTGAGGGCCACGTTGTCGGAAATCTGCTTGCCCTTCTCGGCCATGTTGGCAGTTTCGAGGGCGTAATCCGTGAGGGCCTGGGACTGGGTGTTCATCTCTTCTATACCAGCGGTCAGCGTCTGAATGTAATCGCCAAGTTCAGCGATGGTTGAGCGCTCCTTCTCAAGGACACCACCAACATCCGCTTCATCAGCATCCATGTTAATACTCAATGAAGGAACGAGGGAGGACAGCTTCTGATGCACCTCTTCAAAGGCATTTAGTGCCTCCTCAAGTCCTTTGGGTGCACCCTCATGCCTCACCTCAATCCTCCGGCGTTTTATTGCATCTATGGCGTCCTCGATCTTGAGGAGTCTCTCAGTAGTGTTCCGATCAAACCCTGAGAGGTCGGGTGTTTCACCGAGGAGGAGCTTTTCGACGGCTGTGAGAGCATCTCCAGACCCCTCAGCGGGGCGCATTACGTAGAACGCAACGGGAAGGACGGAAGCAAGTCCAAGGGCGAGTCCCGCGAGGGGCGACCAAAGGGCACCGAGGAGTGTAAGGATGGAAACTGAAGCTACCGAAGTGATTACTGTAATGCGATTCATGGGGTGCACCTCCGGTATCTCACTATCTATCAATGAATGGCAATAGATAAAAGATTTTCGCATGTAGATAATAACCTATTATACGCGTTATGTTAATAGCAAAGCGCGGCGTAATGGCCTACCTATGCACCTACACAACCATCTACACATAAAGATTTTTTATGCCGGGCACTCATAGAATTTCTGTAAAGTTTGCAATGGTATGGTGTTAGTTTGGGATAGAACCCAAGGGGATGCATGGCAAGATGATGGACGTAAAGGACCCCGGGTACGTGAAGATCAAGGTCGAGCTGTTCAGGCACCTCAAGGTTAGCAGTGACGCCTACAAGGACACATACCTGATGAGGCGCATAAGGGCAAGGATGAGGAAGCTCGGGGTGAAGGATTACCTCGAGTATTACAGAATAATCAAGACCAACAAACAGGAGCTTGATGAGTTGCTCCTCACGGTTGCAATAAACGTGACCGAGTTCTTCAGGGATCCGGTGGTGTGGAAAGCCTTTGAGAAGAAGGTAATCCCCGAGCTTGTGAAGTACAAGAAGGAGCACCACAACGGCCTGATAAGGATATGGAGTGCTGCCTGCTCCACCGGACAGGAGCCTTACTCGATAGCGATGACCCTCTACGAGGCACTCGGCGAGAGCCTCGGTGGATTCAGGGCTCAGATACTCGCCACGGATATAGACAGGGAGGCCCTGGCAACGGCCATGCGCGGAGAATATCCAGCGGACGTTGTGGAGAAGCAGACCCCAAGGCACATGATACCCAAGTACTTCACAAGGGTGAGCGACGAGCGCTACCGCATAGCCCCCAAGGTTAAGAGACTCGTGAAATTTCAGCAATTCAACCTCTTCGGCTCGAAGTATCCGAAGGGCTTCGACGTCATATTCATCCGGAACGTTCTCATCTACGTCAAGAGGGACGCCCAGGAAGAGGTGTTTGCTAAACTCTACGACTCCCTTGAGGATCACGGTTATCTGATCCTCGGCAAGACCGAGACCATACTCGGCAACGCCGCAAGGCTGTTCAAATTGTACGACCTCGTCGCAAGGATATATCGCAAGAACCTGGAGGTGAAGAAGCATGGCACGGGTTTTGGTGGTAGATGATGCCGCGTTTATGCGCATGCTCCTGAAGAAGATACTGACGCAGGGCGGGCACCAGGTTGTCGGGGAAGCTGGAAACGGTAAGGAGGCTGTCCAGAGGTACCAGGAACTCAGCCCAGACGTGGTGACGATGGACATAGTCATGCCCGAGATGGACGGTATAAGCGCCGTTCAGGAGATAAAGAAACTCGATCCCAACGCTAAGATAATCATGATAACCGCGGTTGGACAGGAAGGCAAGGTCATGGAGGCCCTTAAGGCAGGAGCTTCGGGCTACATCGTCAAGCCGTTTCAAGCGCCTAAAGTGCTGGAAGAGATAAACCGCGTACTCTCGAGTTAGGTAGGGTGAATAATGATGCCGCTGAACTCATCCAATAGGAAACGTAGGGTGCTCGTCGTCGATGACTCCGCCTTCATGAGAAAGATACTCAGGGATATAATCAACTCCGATCCCGAGCTTGAGGTCTGCTGTGAAGCGAGGGACGGAGTAGAGGCAATAAATGCGGTCAAGGTTCACAAACCGGACGTCGTTACCCTTGACATTGAGATGCCCCGCATGAACGGCCTTGATGCCCTCAGGGTGATAATGAGGCAGTTCCCAACGCCGGTAATAATGGTGAGCGCCCTAACACAAGAAGGGGCGGATGCAACAATAAAGGCCCTTGAGTACGGCGCGATTGACTTCATCCCCAAGCCAAGTTCGTCTATTTCCATTAACATGAAGGAAATGAAGGATGACATAATCTCCAAGATAAGGGAGGCAGCTAAGGTTCCAAGGCGCTTCCTTGAACTCCGAAGAACGAGGCTCCTGAGGGCACAGAAGAGCAAAGTTAGGAAGCCCAGCACCCCAGCTAGGACAGTTGTCGCGATGGCATCATCGACGGGTGGCCCACAGTCCCTCCTTAAGGTGTTCCCCAAGTTCCCAGAGAACCTGAGGGCGGCGATACTTCTCGTCCAACACATGCCACCGGGATTTACGAGATCCTTTGCCAAGAGGCTTGATGGGCTGAGTAAGGTAAACGTAAAGGAAGCAGAGGACGGCGAGTCGATACAAGAGAACTGGGCCTATGTTGCTCCCGGCGACTATCACATGGAGGTCCAACTCAGGGCAGGAAAACCGGTCATAACGCTCAATAAAAAGCCCAAGATGCACGGGGTACGACCGGCCGCGGACCCGATGATGATAACTGCATCGGAAGCCTTTGGAAGGAGAACCGTTGGCGTCGTGATGACTGGCATGGGGCGCGACGGGGCGCAGGGAATCGTGGCCATCAAGAAGAGGGGAGGGATAGCAATAGCTCAAAACAAAGAAACCTCAATAATCTTCGGAATGCCAAAGGCAGCCATAGAGACCGGCATGGTTGACTACGTTGTGCCCCTCGGTAAAATCGCAGAGACCGTTGTGATGGCAGTGAACAAGGTTAACCGGGGTGGTGCCGGTGGAAGACCTTTCACAGTATCTAGATGAGTTTCTTGCCGATGCGAGGGACAGGATAGACAGCCTAAGCAACGCAATCCTCAGCCTCGAGAAGATAGTGAAGGAGGGTGGAAGTGAGGAAGAGAAGAAGACCATGATAGACCAGATCTTCAGGGACGCACACACCCTCAAGGGAACCGCAGCCACTATGGGTTTTATGACCCTCAGCAAGGTCGCCCACAAGATGGAGAATCTCTTTGACCTCGTGAGGAGCGGGAAGGTGGAACCCACTCCCAAGCTTATAGACGTCCTCCTTGAGTTCTTAGATGTCATAGAAGGCATGGTCAACAACATCGAGGAGGAGGGAAACGAGGGAGACTTCGACATAGAAGAACTGTTTGAGAAGGCCCAGAAGTTCTTCGAAGGTGGTGGAGAGCAGAAGAAGGAAACTCCCGAAGAGAAATCACCAGCGGAAGACGGCGAGAAGCCCACTGAAGAGGCACCCCCGGAGAACATGCCGGTCTATCGTCTGAAAGTCTACTTCTACAAGGACGCCCAGCTCCGGGGAGTTAGGGCGTTTCTGATTCTCTCAGACCTCGACGAACTCGGCGAGATACTCGACACAAAACCTGAGAGAAAGGTTATCGAGGACGGGAAGGCGGACGTTGACGTTCTGGAGTTCATCATAGCTACAGAGGAAAGCTCCGAAAAGCTGAAGGAAGTCGTAACGAGGCATCCAGAGGTGGAGAAAGCGGAGGTCGAGGAATACTCGCCAGAGCCTCCGAAGGTTGAAGAGAAAGGAGAGGAAAGCGACGAGGTAAACGTTTACACCGTCACCGTTTACCTCCAGAAGGACGCCCCATTGAAGGGAGTGCGCTCCTACCTCGTTCTCCAGGATCTTGAGAAGCTCGGAATGGTAAAGAGAACCCTTCCAGAGGTTAGCGGCATCCAGAACGGCGACCTAATCGACGGCTACTATTTCAAGGTACTCCTCAAAACAGGTGTCTCCCCTGGCGACATAGAGAAGGTCGTCCGCAAGCATCCAGACGTTGAGAACGTCAGGGTCGAGAAAGGGGAAGCAATTGAGGTCAATGAAAAGAAGGAGAAAGTGGAGGCCAAAACTGAGAAGAAGCTTTCAAAAACCAAGAAGTCAAACAAGGGCATCCCCACCCCCAAAGTCAAGGTCTCCAAAATAATCAAGGTGGACGTTGCCCACCTCGACAGGCTGATGAACCTCGTGGGCGAGCTTGTCATCACGAAGGGCCGCCTTGAGCAGATTGCCGAGAGGCTGGGAGATAGGGAGCTTCTTGAGACGCTGTCAACGCTCTCCAGGCTCCTCACGGAACTCCAAGACGAGATAATGGAGATGCGCCTCACGCCCGTCGCGGAAGTTTTCAACAAGTTCCCACGCATGGTCCGCGAGCTTGCCAGAAAGATGGGCAAGGAGGTCGAGTTCGTAATAGAGGGGGCGGATATAGAGGTTGACAGGACTATACTCGACAAGCTCGGCGACGTCCTCGTTCACCTGCTTAGGAACGCCATCGACCATGGGATAGAACCGCCTAAGGAGAGAGAGGCAACTGGGAAACCAAGGGTGGGAAGGGTCGAACTCATAGCAAAGCGCGAGAGGAGTCACGTTGAGATAATAGTCAGGGACGACGGAAGGGGTATCGACCCCAACAAGATAAAGGCCAAGGCCATAGAGAAGGGCCTCATAACACCGGAGCAGGCCGCCGAGATGAGCGACGAGGAGGCGATAAACCTAATTTTCCTGCCGGGATTCAGCACGAAGGAGCAGGTGACGGACGTTTCAGGCAGAGGCGTCGGAATGGACGTCGTAAAGGACGTCGTGAAGAGCCTCAACGGAACCATCTCCGTCAAGAGCGAGGTTGGAAAGGGAAGCACCTTCGTGCTCAAGTTGCCCGTGAGCATGGCTATCATACAGGCCCTTCTCGTCGAAGTCCAGGGCGAGATATACGCGGTGCCAATAAACAACATCCTCGAGAGCATCGAGATAAAACGCGAGAACCTCAAGAGCATCGGTGGCAAGGAAGTGATAGTCCTGCGCGGGGAGATAATCCCTGTTGTAATGCTCCACGAACTCTTTGGACTCGCTGTTGAGGAGAAGCCGGAGTTCCCGGCGATAGTGATTGATTTGGGTGCCCAGAAAATTGCCATAGGTGTTGATGAGCTTCTTCACAAAAAGGACATAGTCATCAAGAGCCTCGGCAAAATGCTGTCCCACATCAATGGCTTCGCGGGTGCGACAATACTCGGAGATGGAAGCGTCGTTCTCATCATAGAAATAAACGGACTGCTCGGTGGTGGTAGGAGTGGCATCTGAGGAGGACTATGAGGGATATATCAAAAACCTCGACGAGTTCGCAAAGAGTGCACTGGTTGAAACATTCAATATAGGGGCCTCCAGAGCCGCCGACACGCTCAGCCAGATGACCGGATTGACAGTAAACATAACCGTCCCCCAGATAGAAGTCTCATTGATAAAGAACGTTCCCGAGAAGGTCGGGGAGGACATCAAAATAGCCGTGTATATAGGTCTAAGCGGCGGCTTCAGCGGACACGCTTTCTTCTTCATAGACTTCGGTGACGCACTCAAGATGTTCGACATGATGATGGGCATGCCCCCGGGAAGCACGACTGAGTTCAACGAGATGGTGCAGTCCGCGATAATGGAGGGCGGAAACATCCTCATCTCGGCCTTCGCCAACGCACTCAGCGAGTTCCTTGGGGCGGAGATAGAACAGACGCCACCGGATCTCGCAATAGACTTCACTCCCGCCATACTCGACTTCGCGCTCGCCGACATCGGTCAGCACTGCGACTACACCATCCTCCTTAGGACTCAAATAACGATGGAGTCTGTGGAGTTCAAGGAGCACTTCATGATACTTCCCAACCTAGAGTCCATGAAGAGGATAGTTGAGACCCTGCTGGGGGGATTTGTATGAGCCACAAGAGCTGGTTTTCGGACTGGTATCAGGACATCTTCCGCGAGGCGTCCAACATAGCGATGAGCCACGCGCTAACGGCTCTCTCCAACATGATAGGAGAGATGGAGATGGAACCCCCCGAGGTGCAGGTGGTTCCCAGGGCGCAGTTCCTCGCGGCCCTCGCCTCAAAGGGCATAAGCAACAGCTTTGTTGTGATATTCGACATAACCGAGGGGCTTGGAGGCTTAACCATACTCCAGTTCCCCAAGGAGAGCGCGAAGTCCCTAGTCTCACTTTTGATTGGAATGGATCCGGGGGATGAAGGAATAGACGAGATGGGACGCTCGGCGATAATGGAGATAGGCAACATCCTGATTTCAGTGTACACGGACATACTAGCGAAGCTGATAGAGGAACCTGTCTCGCTGAGTCCCCCTAAGCCCGCTGAAGGTCTCTACGACGTGGAGAAGGAGCTTTCAAGACCAGATCTAAGGGACGTGGAAGATGTTATACTGTTCAAGACGCGCTTCTATCAGGAGAACACCGGCGTTGAGAGCCTGTTCTACCTTGTGCCGACGAAGGACGCCTTTGATAAGCTGGTTGGAAAGCTCGAAGCTCAGGTTAAGGAAACTGAAGAGGCTGTCCCCGAAGGAGGTGATAAGGGCGGAGGAAGTGCCCCGGAGGAAGAGCCTGCGGCGGAGGAAAAAGCCCAAATGAACGAAGAAGCCGGAGAGGGTTGAGCGTTGCAGGAGATAAAAGTGGGGATCGGCGACTACGCAGTAGGAAAAAAGGTCGGGATAATAAGCACCTACGGACTGGGCAGCTGCGTAGGCATAACCCTCTACGACCGCATCAGCAAGGTTGGAGGCCTACTCCATGCCCTCCTTCCGGAGGCTTCATACTACGGCAACAAGGGCAACCCAGCCAAGTACGTGGACACAGGCCTGCAACTGCTGATAAAGGATATTCAAAAGCTCGGAGGCAACCCCCGGAGGACAGAGGCAAAGCTCTTCGGAGGTGCACACATGTTCACCAACGTCAGCAACGAGAAGCTCATGATAGGTAAAAGGAATGTCGAGGTGGCCAAAATGGAACTAAAAAAGCTTGGAATCAGGCTCGTGGCTGAGGACACAGGAGGGCAGGGAGGAAGGACGATTTACCTTGACCTCTCAACGGGTAAAGTCAAAACGCGGAAGGTATCGAATGGAAAAGTGCTGGAAAAGACGTACTGAGAGGTGCCGGGTGTATGGAGTTTAGAAAGAAGGTACTTGGCATTATGGTGGTTGCCCTGCTGCTCGTTACGGCAATAGCGGCGGGGATGATGCTCTACGCAGGGAATCACATGGCGAACGCCATAGGGAAAAAGATGCAGCCCGTCGTCGGGGAGCAGGCCAAGGAAGTGGTTACAGCAAAGTCTCAGGGGATAGCAGATCAGTTCGAGGGGTTCTTCCAGTCCGTGGAGATGCTTGGTAGGGCAACGGCCGAGCTGACGGTGATTTCCCTGAACGAACTGAAGGATGAGGGGGTTAACTTCGGGGCCCCGGGCTACGCTGATAAGCTCAGGCCCATACTCCTTGAGCACCTCAAGGTGATAGCCGAGGCCCAGCCCAAGCTCAGCGCGGTGTACTTCGGCGACGTCAACGGCAACATGTTCATTTACCCCAAAGTTAAGCTTCCACAGGGATATGACCCGCGCGTGAGACCGTGGTATAAGGATGCCCTTGCGAAGAACAGCCCGGTCTGGAGCGAACCTTATAAGGACGCATCAACCGGAAAGTGGGTGGTTACATTCTCCATGCCCGTATACTACAACGGGAAGCTCGTAGGTGTCATCGGTCTCGACGTTTTCATCGATGAACTGACCAAGATGATAGACAACGTCAAAATTGGAGACACCGGCTATGCCTTCGTTGTCGGTCAGAACGGATTAGTATACATGCACCCGAACCATGACTACATAATGAAACTCAACGTCTTCAAAGAGCCATCCCTCAAACCCATAGCAAATATCATAAAGAGCGGTCAGGATCATGCAGTCGTGACATATACATGGAATGGTGTAACAGCGGTTGCGGCCGGAACGAAGATACCGAGCACCGGCTGGTACGTCTTCTCCAAGGTCCCCCTATCCGAGATAAGCAAGGGCACTATAGAAGTTGTAAATAACACGAAGAACACAATGACAGAGTCGGCAATACTCATAACCACGATCCTTTCCATAATAGCACTGATAATGGTCTTCATAACTTACAAGCTAGTTGACAGCTCGCTGAAACCGCTTGAACAGCTGAGGGACGTTGCTCAGGCCCTCGCGGAGGGAAGGCTGAGCGAGGTCAACGAGAGACTCAAGAGAATTCACTACATAGAGGACGACGAGATCGGAGCGCTCATAAAAGCCTTCGAGGCTGTTGGAAAAGACTTGGTTGGAACCCTTGACACCATCGCCTCAAAATTAGAGCGTCTCTCGGAGGGAGACCTCAGCAACGGTCTGAGCATCGAGGCAAGGGGAGAACTTAGGGACATCTTAGAAGACCTCCGCGACACGACACACAAGCTCAAGGGTCTCATCGCTGAAGTAGTTCACGTCACGGACGAGCTTGAGAAGAGGGCCAACGTTCTTACCCAGATTTCAACCGACGTTACGGAAGCCATCAACCAGGTGAACGAGGCGGTGCAACAGGTGAGCGTAGAGGCTCAGAGGCAACAGGAGAACATCAACGAGATAACCGAAGGAATGCGCTTCGTTGCTGAAAGCAGTGCCGAGAGCGTCAGGGCGATGGGCGAGTTTGAGGAGGCTGTAGGTGAGGTCGTAAGCATCGCAAACGAGGGTAGAGAGAAGGGTGAGACCTCAGTCAGACAAATAGAAAGCATCCAGGAGACGATGAACAAGATAGAGGGTGCTGTAACCAAGGTTGCGGAGATGAGCAGGAGCATCGAAGAGATAACCAACGTCATCACCAACATAGCAGAGCAGACAAATCTCCTTGCTTTGAACGCGGCCATTGAGGCTGCCCGTGCTGGAGAGGCCGGAAGGGGGTTCGCTGTCGTCGCCCAGGAGATAAGGAAGCTCGCGGAGGAGAGCAAGAGCGCGGCAGACAATATCAAAAATATCATCGACCAGATAACCACCGAAATACACGACGCGGTGACAAGCACCGAGACGGGAGTCAACGTTGTCGGAGAAAGTGCTGGGACACTGAGAGAAACCATCAACTACCTCACCAACATAGCGGACCTCCTGCAAGACGCCAGCGGAAGGATGGGTGAAGTCAAGGAGCAGATAGTCAGGACACAGGATGAAGTGGACAAGGCGCTGAAGTCGCTTGAGAACCTCGCCGCCTCAGCGGAGGAGACGACGGCCTCGGCCGAGGAGGTCAGCTCTGCCGTCGAGGAGCAGACGGCTGCAACCGAGGAGCTACATAGGGCCGCGAACGACCTCAAGAACATCGTCCAGAACCTTAGGGAAATCATAAGTAGGTTTAAGCTCTGAACTCCTTCCCCTATTTCCCTTTGGAGGTGGTAGTATGGACTGGGTAATGGTGGTAGTCATGGTGGTCGTGGTGCTGGTGGGCACCATCCTGTCAGCGTACATAATCTCAAGCACCATAAACAACCAGATGGGCGAGCTTTACACGGTGCTCGTTGAAAGGGAACTCAAAGAGGACAGGAAGAGCACCCCACAGAGGCAAAAGCACGAAGAGTCCAAGGTAGAGGAAAAGCCAAAGGAGAAGATGAGCGTCTCCGGCGTCAACGAGGAGGAGCTTATAAAGAAGCTCAGACAGGTTATAGACCAGAAGGTCGAGAAAGTTCTCGACGAGGCAAAGGGCAGGAAGGAGAAGCTCTTCATGCTCCTTGATGTGGCCAGAGGGTACACCCTCGGCTACGTTACGGAGGACGAGTACAACGCATTCCTCATGAAGGTGCTCTCCGAGATGGATGAGTTCAAGCGCCTTTGGCTCGCCAAGTTCCCGAGCCAGAAGGATAGGGAGAAGCTCAACACGATGATGAACTACATAGCCAAAACGAAGCTCCCAATAGTCGTGAGGAGCAGGGACGGGAAGAACAGCATGACGCTTCCTCCGGAGGAGGCGCTCATCAGAATCACAAGCAATATAAATAGTGCCATCAACGTACTCGATGACCTCATAAGTGGTAGGGGAGAGAACCCGGCCGTTACGCCGCTCGAGATAAAGCTCTCCAAAGAGTGCGAGACACTCCGCGCCAAGGTGGAGAAGATGGAGAGGCAACTTGAGGAGTACGGCGCCCTTACATGAGGGCAACAGGGGATGAACCATGACGATAGCAGAGACCAGGGTAAAGGCAGCCCTAATTTCATCATGGAAGGGTTCTGGAAGGGTTACATGGAGGGATGCTATAGGCACCATCCAGAATGATAGGGTTATTCTGAGGTATCTCCGCATGGGGGAGGTCGTTGGGGAGGACAGCTTCCCATTCTCATCGCTGTCGGATATAAACGTGAACGTTCCCGACAGTCACAAGCTCAACCCTGAGAAGGAGCACTTTGGGATGAAATTCTACGTCCCCGGGAGGGGTGACTTAACCCTCATCCTCACGATAGGGGACAACCTCCTTATATATGATGAGAACAAGTTCCAGGAGTTTGTACACACGATATTCGAGACTCTTATCAACGGAAAGTCGGTTAAGCTCCTTCTCGCGAGGGTTAAAGGTGGAGCAATAAACATGGAGTCGCAGTGGACGGATGGCTCGCTAAGGATAGTGTCAGTCAAGTCCGCCAAGAGGGGAAAAACGGAGAGGAACATCGTCGTCCTCGACCCCGATAGGAAGCCCATCCCAGTATTCTCAGACGTGGAGGATCTGGACGTTGAACAGGTGGACATGAACGGGAAGAATGTGGAGGCGTGGAAGATAAAACACTTCTATGTAGACGAGACGGTTACATCCTTTCTCTACATCCCGGAGAAGAAGACGAGATTATACGTCCTCCGCTACCTGCTGAAGTACATCCCCGGCTACTTCGAGTTCATTATGAAGGTCTCGAAGGAGTTCCCCACGCTCCAAGCCGAGTTCAAGGAAGTCATGGAGAAGGAACTCAGGGAGCTCGAGAGCCTCGATGAGATGGAGAAGCAGATACTCATGGCCCTTTACTCCGGCCTGAACCCGCTCGAGGTGCACCAGTTCCTCGGTCTGGACGAGAGGGAGATAGAGGAGATATACGATAGGATGATAGACAAGGGCCTCCTCAAGATAGTCATGATAAGGAAGGTAGTCGACCTCACGAGGGAGGGCAGGAAGATAGTCAACAAGCTTATAGAGTACGGTCTCGTGGCGATGTAAAATCAAAAAGAAAGAATTCAGCGCCTCTTCCAAAGTAGGGGCAGAAGCGCCAAGACCACCACAAAGGCCGGCCCGCAGATTCCCTTTTCTCCGGATTCTCCTGCAAGCGCTTTCACGTCCACGACATAGAAGTTCGAGCTGGCGGTTCCGACCACCGCGGTGTTGCCTTCAACCGCTATGCTCCTGACGTAGCCTATGTTGGGCAGTTCTCCAAGAACCTTACCGTCACTTGGACTGACCGCGTAGAGGGAGCCGACGCTGTAAACGATAGAGCTTCCATTCTGGTTGACGCTCTGGAACTTCCCAACACCTACAAGGAGCTTTCCATCGGCGTAGCGAACCACCTTGACGCGGTAGGGGAAGTCCTTCTCCCAGAGAACCTTCCCGGTTTGGGGGTCAACGGCCGCGAGGACTCCACCTTCGTCCCCCATTCCGCCGACGAAGATTTTACCCTCAGCGACATCTATGTCCTCGGTGTAAAAGAGGACCTTCTTCCACAGAATTTTGCCGGATGGAGAAACCCGATAAAGCCAGCCATTGGATTTTCCATAGCCGGTTCCTGCTATTAGATCTCCGTTAAGGAGTTCCATGTCGCGGACCCAACTTCCCGTGTTTATACTCCATTTAATCGTCCCGTTCGGCAGAACACCATAGATGTAGCCGAACTGGCTGGGTCCGACGTAGCCAGACGGGAAGCCGGCCCCGACGTAGATTATCCCCTTACCAACGCGAACCCTGCTGGTCATGCTCGTGAAGTTTGTTATTGGCCTCCCAAGGATAACACTGTCGTTTACAATTCTTCCCGCGTAGAGGTGACCGATGTAATGGATGCTATTGTTTTGAATGAAAACGCCTCCATCGACCGCGTAAACTTTACCGCCAACAACCTGGAAGTCGTAGAGCTTATTAATGGTTAGGTTTCTTGAGAGGAACCTCCCATTCCTACCAAACGTGATAAAGCCGCCAAAGCTTCCGACGAGGATTTTCCCATCCCGAAGGGGATAGAGCTTGACAACGTAGCCGGAATCGTTCTGCCAGAGGCGCGTTCCGTTGGAGGAGTACGCCGCCAACCTGCCCTGATAGTATATCTCAATCATGCCACTCGCGTTAGCCACCTCCCTATATGAGCAACCTACGTAAACTCGACCGTTGCTTATAGCCACGGCTTCGATGCTTTTCTGGTACTTAACGTTACTACAGACGGAACCTTTCCATAGTACTGGATTCTTGGCGGCCAGGACAGTCCCGAGCACGGAAAGAGCCAGTAGTGTCATTAGAATCACTGAAACTCCCCTCTTCATGGCCTATCCCTCAATGCAGTTAAGTGAAAAGCTTATATAAACCTTTGCGGTAATTAAACTGGTGGTTCAATGGAAGAGGAACTTGACGTCAGGGAGGCACTTGCAACCGGCGAGCACATGGACGAGCTCATCGTGAGGGCCACAATCGACAAGGAGTTCCTGAGGGATATCCTAAAGTACCTCGACGACGACCTGTGGACGGTGCAGAAGAACGCCCTTAGGGTAGTTATGGAAGCGTTGAGGGATACCCCCGAGCTCCACGAGTCCCTGATAACAAAGCTCATGGTCATGCTCAGAAAGAGCGAGGCTGTACCCTTAACCCAGGAGATAGCAAGAGCCTTCGGCGTCATGGCAGAAGTCGCCCCGAAGAGGGTCTCAAAGGTCGTTCCAGCGGTCTTCGCCAACTACCGCGTTGGGGATCCAAAGATAAAGGTTAACATGGCCTACGTTCTTGAGGAGATAATACGGGTCAAACCGTCTCTCTTGGGCAATGTTTTCAGGGATATCGGCTACATGCTTGTCTCCAAGGACAGCACCGACAAGTTGACCGCTTTGAACTTCATCTCGGCCCTCGGGGAGAACGGGCTGAGATACGTGACGCCCTTCCTACCAAAGCTCCTTGCCCTCCTCCATGACAGGAACGAGATAGTGCGTGCAAGCGCCGTGGAGACTCTGGTGCACATCTCAGAACTGAACCCAAAGCTGGGGAAAATAATCCGGTCAAAACTTGAGGGGCTGGACGAGAGAAGCGACCTCGTCATGAAGAAAATCGAAGACGGGTTAACCAGACTGACCATCCTTGAGAGAAGCTCCTGATTTACCTTCTGGGATCTCACCTTCCTCCGGCGTTCCTGTCTCAAGTCTCTCCTGAATGAGTGTTTTGAGGGCCTCTTTAAGCTTCTCGTTCTCACCCCTGAGTCTCTCGTTCTCCCGGCGGACTTCATCCATCTCAGTTAGCATCTCCCTGACTTCTTTGAGGGTATTCTCAAGCTCAGACTTTGGAACGAACTGGGTTTTCAGAACCTTCAGGGCCTCATTCAGATCCTTTTTCCCGGTTATTGCAATTAAGTGCTTTTTAACGAGGGCCAGCTGGGAGGCCTTGGCTTCATATTCGGAGAGCCTCCTGCTGAGTGCATCAACCCGCTTCGACATCTCCTCCAGGGCCACCAGCTTAGACTTCAGCTCCTCGATTTCCCTTTCTTTTCCAACGAGGGCCTTTTTGAGTTCGTCTCTTTCAGTGGCGGTAGAGCGTAGGCGGGCGTTCTCCTCCACAAGCTCCTCGTAGTGTTGCTGTATGTTACTGAGTGTTTCAGCGAGGTTGACGCTGACCCCAAAAATATCCCGCTTTAACTTCTCCTCAAACTCCTTAAGGCGTCCTTCAAGCTCCTTCTTAAGGTACCCATCGATTCTCCCGCCATAACGCTCTTCCATTCTCCTGGTTATCTCCATTGGCAGGCGTTCAAAGCGCTCCTCTATCTCGCTTATCCTCGGTATGAGCATCTCAACACTGTCCAAAAAGAGGGTTCTCTGTTCTATCTCCGCGATGTGATCCTCAAGCTCCTTGATGCGCTTCTCAAGAGCCATGATATCGTTCTTGTAGGCGGTGCTGAGTTCCTCGGACTTCTTGTTTAGAATCTCTATCCTCTCTGCTAACATGCTGCGGTCTAGGCGAAGCTCGCGGATTGTCGCTGCGACGGCTTCGAGGGCGAGAAGAGAGTAGTCGCCGAGGTGCTCGGACTCAGGAATGGCAGATTTAATACCGTCCCAGTCACGGAGGGTCTTAAGCTCGTCTATGGCAGAGGAATGCCTGTCTCTAATGTAGTCCCAGCCCAGTCCCTGCTTCTTTGACTTCTTGAGCATAACCACCAACCGTTACAAAGTCGACGGAGAAATTTAAATAGCTTTTGTGTAGGTGGTTACTCTAGAAGGATATAGCGGCCGGCGGCGTTTCCGGCTTCCCACCCCCTCCCGGAGGGCAGTACAACCGGAAACGCAGGCGGGCTTAACTTCCGGGGTCGAAACGAGACCGGGTATGACCCCACCGCTATGACCGCCGTACCAATACATACCTGTCGCGGAGGGTTTATAAATCTTACGGTCATAAAGTAGATCAATGGAGGAAGAACTGCTTGAGCTTTTAAGGATGGAGAATGGAAAGGATCCACTCAGCCCGGGGAAAAGACTCAGAGAGTTTCAAAAAAAGCTTCAGAACCTCAGAATCGGGGAAGAAGCTGAGGTAAAGGGCTTCATGACAGGCAGGAAGACCCCTAACGCACCCAGGGATGCCCTCTATCTGTTCCTCTCACCGCTCCCACCGTCAGAACTGGCAAGTCTCCCCCGGGGAGAGTTCAGAGCCTACGCCGTCGTTAGGGTTGATGATAAAACCTCCTTTGTAGGGAAGGTAAAGCCCGGGAGCTACGTCATCGTAAAGGGCATCCTAGACGCGTATCCCCTGGGCAACCTCCGGATGGTACGGGCGCGCTCCATTGAGGGGCTGGACTACTCCGACTACTGGAAGGATTACAGCGAGTTCGCCCTCAGCAGGGATGAGACAATTGATCTGTTTGAGGGGAGCGTTTATCTCCGTGATGAGATGCGTAATACTCTTCTCTACTCAATTCACGGCGTCCCGTACATTCCCGGAGAAAGCTGGGGGGAGGGCTTTGAGTTCCTCGCATTACGATATAAAGACGAATCCGAGGTGCTGGCCCTCTGGAACGTCCTCAAAAGTCTCCATTCAGCCTTACCAAAGGAGGTTCAGCTGAGAAGGAAGAAGGTTATAGAGGCAGACGACCCACTTTTGGGACTTGACTTCCGCTTTTCAGACCCCAACGGAAGCGATATTCGCTACTATGCTCCCCACACAAAGAAGGGGCTTGTAAATCCTGTGAAGTGGGCGCTTAAAGCCATCACCTCCAAGAGGGCGATAGGATTCCTTCCGAAGAACGTCGAGGCAAGACCCCTCGACAGGATGGCGAGACTGGCGGAGACCCCATTCGTACTCATTTCCTCGGAAGAGAAGCCCTACTTTGAGGCCAGAAGGGAGTTCTTCCAGCTTATTCCAAACCTCCTTGTGACGATTTTCATGAATCGGGACAGGTACTCTGCTCTGGACGCGAAGAGGACTAGACCAATGGAGGAGGAGTTCCTGCGGTGGCTCCAAGAGAGTAGGAACGACTACGGGGAGGAATTTCGAGCACTTACAGCCCCAAGCGGCCCGATGAGTGTAAAACTCCGCGCCGAACTCGGGAGGAGGCTGTTTGGATCGATAGTGCGCTTCAGGGGAAGGGCCACCAAAAAAGCGGCGAGGGATGTCAGGCTGATAAACAACACCCTTGTGAACGAGTGGATGGTGGTTCTCAAAGATAATCCCGAGGAAATGATGAGGCTTTTAAAGGAGTACAAAATGTACATACCCGGGAGCCTCAAGGCAAGGAGGGCACTGGAGATACTCAACGACCTTGCCTCGATAAGCCGCACCGGAGGGGTATCAAAGGAGGACTTTATACACGAGCTTGTGCGGGAAGGCTTCTCCGAGAGGGATGCCCTTGGGGTGGTGGAGAAGCTCATGGCCACGGGCTACGTCTACGAACCGTTCCCCGGAAGGCTGAAAATAATTGGGTGGTAGCATGTCAAAGAAGTTCATCAGGCAGAAAGAACAGAGGGAAAAGAAGAGAATAGCGCGGGAGAGGGTGGAAACGCTCTTCACACTGGCTGAGAAGGTTTATCCCTACGATGAAAACCTTGCCAACCGCTACGTTGAGATAGCGCTCGCTATTCAGCAGAAGGCAAGGATAAGGATGCCGAGGAAGTGGAAGAGGAGGTATTGTAAACGGTGTCACTCGTTTTTAGTCCCTGGGAAAAACGCAATTGTAAGGCTCAGGAGCAGACCCTATCCCCACGTGGTGGTTAAGTGCCTCAAATGCGGACACATAGCTCGCTATCCCTATCTAAGGGAGCAGAAGGAGAAACGACGTCAGTCATCTGAGTGAAGCATCGCGACGGCCCTCACCGGACTTCCCGAGCCGCCTTCTATCTTCAGCGGAAAGGCTATGAACGTGAACTCTTTCTCAAGAAGTTCCTCAAGGTTTGCCAGGTTCTCAAAAATTGGAACCTCGGCGCTCAGGAGTATCTTGTGAACGGCTTCATCCCCTATACTCATAGCATCGATGCCGACGGCCTTAGCCCCTTCTGCCACGAGGAACAGAGCAACCTCGGGGGAAAGTTCCCTTCCGTTGGTGAGGAACAGAACCACCCTGTCAAAATACCCTGAATCTGGGATCTCCTCAAGCTTTACCTCTCCTTCCCCACCGCGAACGTCAAGAACGAGGCCCTCTCCGACGAACTTCTCGAGCGGAAGCTCATCAACCGTCTTGCCCTCAGCTATGAAATGGGCTGGAGCATCGACATGAGTGCCGGTGTGCTCCCCCATCTTAATGACGTTCATGTAGTAGCCGTCCCTGTCTATAACCGCCCAGAGTTTTATGTTCACCGGCGGGTCGTCGGGGTAGAGCGGGGTCTCCTCGGATATGGGAATGGAGAGGTCGATTATCATGTGCCCACCAGAGTAATGGGTGTATTAATTAATATAAACCTTGCCGTTTTCCCCAAGAAGGCGGAGGGGGTACCTCTGTTTAGAAAGCGCTGGATCACTTTTTCTATTGTCAGCTTGATATCCCTTGATTCCCAGCAGTGTCCAATAGGAGAAGGTCTATTTCAGTGCTTCCAGCAAGCTGAGGGGTTGTTAGAGTACCTCCCCTCAATGTGGAGTGGTAATGTTTAAAGGTTGCCCTCTCCCGCATGGGCATCTACAATAGCAGTAGTAGGCCCCCCCAATTTAGAGACCTTTCGGAGGGCTTTTAAGAGTTCAGCCGAAGTTCTTATGGTGATGGTATGGACTGCACGAAGGACTACTGCGTTAGGGATTTGGACCTCGCGCCGAGCGGGGAGAGGAAGATAGACTGGGTCTCCCGCTTCATGCCGGTTCTCCAGAGCATAAGAAAGGACTTCGAGGGGAAGAAGCCGTTTAAGGGTGTGAAAATAGCCACAACACTCCACTTAGAGATGAAGACGGCCTTCCTCCTTCTAACGCTCAAAGCCGCCGGCGCCGAAGTTTCTGCGGCGGCGAGCAATCCGCTCTCAACGCAGGATGATGTGGTCGCAGCACTGGCCAAATCGGGTGTTAAGGTCTACGCGGTAAGGGGAGAGAGCAGGGAGGAGTACTACGAGAACATGCACAAGGCGCTCGACATAGGACCGAACATAATCATAGACGACGGCGCGGATATGATAAGCACGGTGATGAGGGAGCGGAAAGAGCTGATAGATGGAATCTGGGGCGCGAGCGAGGAGACGACGACCGGCGTGATACGCTTGAGGGCGATGGAGAAGGATGGCGTTCTGAAGTTTCCCATCATAGCGGTCAATGACTCCTACACGAAATACCTCTTCGACAACCGCTACGGAACGGGCCAGTCAACGTGGGATGGCATAATAAGGACGACGAACCTTCTCGTTGCCGGAAAAAACGTCGTTGTCGTCGGCTACGGCTGGTGCGGCAGGGGAATAGCGATGCGTGCGAAGGGCCTCGGTGCCACGGTGATAGTCGTCGAGGTCGACCCGATAAGGGCTTTGGAGGCACGGATGGACGGCTTCCTTGTCACGAACATGGGAGAAGCGGCCAAAATAGGGGACATCTTCGTCACTTCAACGGGCGACATCAACTGCATCCGCAGGGAACACTTTGAAGTCATGAAGGATGGGGTCATAATGGCCAATGCCGGCCACTTCGACGTTGAGATAAGCAAGCCAGATCTTGAGGCCTTGGCCGTTGAGATAAACGAGGTCAGGCCCAACATACGGGAGTACAAGCTCGCGGATGGCAGGAGGCTCTACCTGCTCGCTGACGGAAGGCTGGTCAATTTGGCAGCGGCCGACGGCCACCCAGCGGAGATAATGGACATGAGCTTCGCACTCCAGGCTAAGGCGGCGGAATACATCAAGGACAACCATAATAAGCTCAAGCCGAAGGTCTACGTGCTCCCAAGGGAGATTGATGAGATGGTCGCTCGTATAAAGCTCGTGTCGATGGGTGTGGAGATAGACGAACTCACGGAAGAGCAGAAAAACTATCTGGAGAGCTGGGAGCACGGGACGTAGAGAAAACGATGTATCTAACACCGCTTTCAACGCTTTCCTTTTTCTTTGTGAGGAACTTACTGTCCCATGGGGAGCAGATGACCACGTATTCGGGCACGTTTTCGGAGGGAAAACTCAGGAGAACAATTCTTTTTACGGGACTGCCCCCTTCCAAAAGGAGTTCAAAACCGTTCTCCCATATCGAGCCCTCTTTGACCCTAAAAGAATCACCTGCTGTCATGTAAGTTCTGAATACGAGAACCGTTTTCGAGGCGCTCTCTTCTTTCCTTTCGATTGTTGATATGATGACTCCGATTAGAAGGGCAAAGAGAACGGTGAGGTAGGTCGGGAAAAGTCCAATCGGGTTTCTTCCCAGAGATGTTGAGTAGAGGAGGTAAACCAGTAACATCGCTCCGGGGAGCATGGATAAGAGAATTGTCTTCAGTTCTATTGTTATCAGATTTTCAAGCTCATCCTTAGGATACCCTAGCCCAAGGCTTTTCATCCTAGAGTGGAGAGAATGGGCATAGGGGACGAAGACAATGGAAACACCCAGCGGCATTGCCGTGAGAGTAACAAAGGGAACTTTCTCAACAGGGACGCCTCCCAAGTACGGTAAAATATATAAAACGGTCAGTGCAATGACAACATAGGTAAGGCCAATACCCCTGACCCTATGAAGATAAACCGAAAATACGAACAGGGTCAGGAAAGATATGGCCTCCGGGGGCATATACAGCCCAGATCTTCCCGCGATGGCGGAGGAAATACCGTTAAAGTGATATGCCAGCGAAAAACCCGGAGAGATTGAGGCAAGGGCTAAAATTCCAATGGAAAACTTTTCGTAATTCCTCACAAGATCACCTCCAGAAGTTTGAGAACGCCCTTTCTGACGTCCTTTGTGACAGTAACCGAGGGGAAAGCAAGCTCCTCCCTTAGAGACTTCTTCCTGAGAGAAACAAGTTTACCTGCACTTAAATCCTCGTAAACGTCAACATCAACGAGCACGGGAGCGTTCCCTGTTTTAGTCAGAAGCTTCTTAAGACCCTCTTTGATTGAAGTGAGATTTGAATCCGTGAGGTTCGTGACAACAACTGGAACAACCTGCCCTTTGAGGAGTCTTTTCGTCCTTTCAACTGCAAGAGAAAGGGATTCCTCGGTTGAGGTCATCCCCAGGGAGAGCAAAAATCTCGTAAACGTCGAGAGGGAATCTGAACCCGAAACGGGAGAAATCAAGGTACCGTGCCCAAGAGCGTAAAGGCCGACACGGTAACCTCTGTTGAGAAGATACGAAACCAGTGGCAACATAAAACTTACCGCGACCTCAAGGGCACTCTCCTTAAAGCCACCAACTGCCATTGAATCAGAGGCATCAACGTAAAATATGAAAATAAGGGATCCCTCCCTCTCGTATTCGTTTACAAGTGGAACTCCCAGCCTGGCAGTGGCCTTCCAGTTTATTGTTCTCATCGGGTCCCCAGGTCGGTATTCCCGTATCTCCCTGAAATCTGTTGAGGAAACACCCATTCTGGCCCTTGTAACCTGCGGAAAGCCCTGTCTCCCCAATCTTCTGGGTGTGGATCTCTTTATGTTCATGATTTTTGAACTGGCCGTGATTCTGACTTCTTCCGAAAAGAGCGCATATCCTGGCTCCTCAAGCTCAAAAAAGTGCCTTCCCTCAACCTCCACGGGGGAGATTGTATGACTTCCGCGCTTAATGGCCCTTACTCTGTAGGAATACTCGACATCAAGTTTCTTCTCAGGCAATTTGAAGAAGACGTGCCTGTTGGTTCCATCAACGATTTCAAGTGCCGGGGAAACGACGTCTCCCACCAGAACAATACCCGTTCCGCGCTCAACATTCAGCTTGACCTTAACTTCTGTCTCTTCACCTATCTTTAGACCGGTCTTCTCAACGGTTCTCTCAACGGAGAAACCCGAAGGAGTCTCAAACAGAAGGGAAAATGCCAGCACAGATGCTGGAAGAAGGGCAAGATAGGAGATGCTAATCGCTCCCGTCAGCACCGAGAGAACCAACGGAAGGAATGTAAAGAGAACAAACCAGCGAAGCCAGTTCATAATAATCACCAAGCCTTTATTTTTTTGAAAAGCTCGTTAACTAGCTGTTTTCGTTTTCTCCTTTCCCGCTCCATGTAAAGAAGCCTGAGCCAGACCGGTGTTAGAGGACCTCCCAGGTCAGGCTGATATCCTATAATTGGCTCCAGAGCCCTCTCGACATCTCCGTTTTTGACATTTCGGGGAGCAACCCTGGAAACAACGACAACGAGGGGAGTTTTATTGGTGTACTCCACAAACTGACGAACGGCGTTCTCCGCCTCCCTTAGCCAGGAATCAGCTTTGCCGACTTCTGTAGGGGGGGTATCAACCGCCACCACGTTACCCGAGCCGAACCTCAGTGAAACGTACTTCCCGATAACAAACGCTATCCAAGTAAGGGCCACTACAATGAGAAAGTCCAGGAAATAAATGGCCTTCAGTGAAGAGGGCCCGTAAAATGTCGCGAATCCAACGACACCACCTGCGAGAGCCACGCCCAGCATGTTTCGGGGAAGAAAATCGTTGCCTCTCCTGTAAAGAGGGTATGAGACCAAGTACGCCAAACCGACGAAAAGGAAAAGAACGGCTAGAATCCCTTTAACCCATCCTCCAAGGGACAAGAGAAGCACCACCGAGGATGAAAGAAACGCGAGCGTTCTCACCAAATAACCCCTAGGCTCTCCATAGACGGTCGCCAAATTTGCAAGGGCGAGGAGGAAAACGAGGATTATCGTAATGTCTCCAAGAGATCCCCGGAGCAGTATTCCCAGGAGCCCCCAGAGGGCTATACCCTCGAGGTACGTCTTCAGTAAATTCCCCAAGTTCATTGGAACACCCCCATCCTCTGGAGAGAATCAACCATTCTGAAGAAATTCTCCCTGTTAACGTCTTTTGGCGAGTAAAGTGCCGTTGTGAAAATTCTGGCTATCTGAAAGACGTCTCCGGGAAAGCCCTTCTCAGAGAGGGCCAGTGCAATCTCAAAGGGGGTCTTATTTTCCACAGGAACGTATTTCATCGCGAACGGCAAGAAGTGGAGTTTATAGAGCGTTACAACGGCCTCTTTGGGATGTAGGACCCAAAGCTCCGATATCATATCACATGCCTCCAGAATATGAAGCCCAGTCCTTCTTAGCTCTGCCCTTCTCTCCTCGACCGGCCTGCCATCGAGCTTTAGCTTACAGCCAAGGTCGGGAAGTTCAATAACCTCCCTTTCAACAAAAACCCTTCTTTTTATGGGAAGCTCTGAGACCTTCGGCGGTTCAGGAGCTTTCTGTTCTGGGGTTTCCTCCCCAACAGCTACAATCCGAACCCTTCTCCCCATGAGAATACCCACAATCCCAAGGGCAGTCAGGGCCAAAATCGAAGAGTAAATGGTGGCTTTATTCGGGACATGGATTTCAATCCAGCGGAACTCCAAAAAGGGTTTTTTGTAAACGGTTTTTTCCACCGAAAGGTACAAACCGTTGCCAGGGTAAAGAATTTTGACTGACTTCACAGTCAAGCTGAGAGTTACATTAAAAACCCCATTGTTGACCTTCACGGGAATTCTCACCGTTCCATTATCTGTCCTGACAACCAAGATAACGGTTCCGTTCAGAGGAATGTTCCCGTAGTGCAGAAGACCGGTAACCATGGTTTCGTTGCCAGTTGTAACGTTGACGTCAATTTCCGGATAGCGCTGTATGACTACCCGGGGGTCGCTGTTTCCTGGATAGGCGTCAGGACCTGTATAGTGAGCAACAACGGAGTAACCGCCGGCAGAGACACTGGAAGGTATACTGCACGTCACGTTGAAGGTTCCGTTTACAACGTTTCCCATACCAACGACGATGCCCTTTTCAGCCTTGGTCCGGTTTATTGTTATCGCCACCGTTCCCCTTCTAATTGGGCTTCCATTGGGGTAGGCCACAGTTCCCGAAACATGCATAGTGAGCTCGTCATTGCCCCTGAGCGTGGAGGGAAGAGAAGTAATCCTGACAACCGCCCGGGGGAGAACCTGAACCCAGGCCAGAAGGGCGTTTTCAATGTACCCGCTGACGTTCAGCTCAAAGAAGAGGGGGTAATATCCTGGTGGGGTATCGTTGGCAACATGAATGGTATACATAAACTCCCCGGGAAGAGATGACGAATCAACGACCTCAAGATACTTCGATTTATTAAAAATTAGGGAGCCAATAATCGTGGAAGTAATCCTAACGGAAAACGTTCCCCCGACGGGAGTCTTCTGAAGGGGTCTATCAATTCTCAGATATTCAAGTTTGTCCACGCCTTTAATGAGTCCATAAGTCTCAAGGGGAACGTAGTAAACACCCGGTTGTTTCACAAGAAGGTCCCATGTTTCGTTGATTGATATTGGAACGTTCTTGGCGGGTGTATCAACACAGACAAGCATTGGGTTGCTCGGATAAAGCGATACAGGGCAGGGTGCTGTTTTATTTGTTGGCTTGAAGGTAAAGTTCAACCTTGGCGGAACGTTGCCTTCGCCAGATACCAGTTTTTTACTCGAGGAGTTCTCCCCAGAGTGTCTCTCGTGGAACTTTGATATGCCCTTCGCTAAACCACCTTGGGGAATGAGGATGTAGCTGAGTGACAGCACCATCAAGGCAGATAGCAGAAACACGAGGAGGGAAGCCCTAACCTTATCCATCACTCTTCACTCTCGTTTTCCTTGGGTACGGGAGTATTATGTAGTGCCCTTTTGACCACGTTTCTCCCACTAATCCCCTCAAAGGAGTACTCGGCTTTTATTACGATTCTGTGGGCAAGAGCATCAACCGCAAACCGCTTCACATCGTCGGGAATCACGAAATCTCTCCCTTCCAAAGCGGCGTTTGCCTTTGATGCCTTCAACAGAGCAAGGGCACCCCTAGGACTCGGCCCTGCCTCGACTCTATCGTCCATCCTCGCGTTTCTCACGAGCTCTGCAATGTATTTCACAACAGGTCTGCTAACGTACACCGAGTTCTCAACAATTTCCTGCATCCTCAAAAAGGTCCCTCTGTCAATAACGGGCCTCAAGTCAGCCGTCGGGTCATCTTTCTTCCACTTAATCCTCGCCTCGAGGATTGCAATCTCGTCTTCGAGGGTTTCGGGATAGCCTACACTGAGACGGAGGAGAAACCTGTCAAGCTGAGCCTCGGGAAGGGGATAAGTTCCCTCATACTCGATTGGATTCTGCGTTGCTATTACAAAGAACGGCTTCTCCAGTTTCAGAGTTTCACCCTCAATCGTGACCTGTTTCTCTTCCATTGCCTCGAGGAGGGCGCTCTGCGTTTTCGGGGGAGCACGATTTATTTCATCGGCAAGGAGGACGTTGGTGAAAATAGGCCCCTTAACAAGCTCGAAAGCTCCGAGGTTCTGACGCCACACCTTGGTTCCCAGTATGTCTGCAGGGAGTAAATCTGGAGTAAACTGAACTCTCCTATAATCCAGACCAAGAACTCTTGAAAACGCCTTTGCGAGAAGCGTTTTACCAAGACCAGGGTGATCTTCAAAGAGAACGTTGCCGTTGACAAGAGCCGCGGTAAGTGTTTTCATAATAACGTTATCGTTTCCAATGTAAACGCTTGAAACTGATTCAACGATCGAAGACGACAGCTCTTTCAGCTCCTCAACGTCCATTATAACCACCGCTATTACTATTGGATTTCCGTCGCTAATAATAAGATAGAGTTTTAAATCTTGCGGTTCCTTTAAAAGTTCCGGAGAAAAGATGGTTCAGTGATACGATGAAATTTGAACCCTTTAAAATTCTCCCTATCAGATATGTAAGGAAGAACGAGGAACTTCAGGAAACTTACATTGAAATCCTTCACAAGTTTCGGGAAGCGATTGAAGGCCTGCATGAGGGAGACTGGATAAAGCTCGTCCTCTGGTTCCACAGGAGCGATACACCTGCAGGGAGAAGAGTTCTAAAAGTTCACCCCTACGGCAATCCCAAGAACCCCTTGACTGGGGTCTTCGCAACGCGCTCACCCTACAGGCCGAACCCGGTAGCGCTCTACACCGTCAGAATCCATCGCATTGAAGGAAACCGCCTCTACATAGATTGGATAGATGCAATGGACGGCACTCCGGTTGTCGATATAAAAATTTTCGTTGAGAGGTACGACTGCCCCAAGGAGATGCCCATAGAGGGGAGGGAAGCCGACATTAGAGGGGGTAGGATGATCGACGAGGTTAACATTATCCCGAGGGAGAACGAGCACTTAGACGAGCTTGAGGAGGTTTCGCCGGGGGAGTACGATGCAGTAATCCTCGAGATAGGGCCGAAGGCAACGACGCTGACAGCTGAAGAACTGGTCGAGCTGATTGAAACGCTGGAGGGGGTGTACGAAAGCCTGCCTGTCGAGATAAAAGATAAGCTCAGAAGACGTGAAGGGCGCTCGCCTTGAAGTTCATCCAGACCCTTTTTCCGGGCGTCAAATTCATTTCAAGCATCGAGGAACGGGTTACGAATGCCGAAAGTGCCGTTCCGGAGGCGTTAAGCCTGACCCTCACGAGGGGTCCGAGTTCTTCTATGCCCTCAACGGTCGCCTCAAAGGTGTTCCTGGCCGAGGTCCTTACCTCTTCCGTCGAGAGGATTATATCCTCGGGTCTTATACCGACGCGGACCCTTCCACTGGCCTCTATCGGAAGCTCTATCTCAATGCCGTTGACCTGTAGCTTTCTCCCTTTGGCGATTCCCTCAATTACGTTTTCGAATCCCAGGAAGCGGGCAACCTCTTCGTTTGCCGGCCTTGAGAAGACTTCTCTAACGGAACCGACCTGGATGAGCCTTCCGCCGAGCATAACACCGACGCGGTCGCCGAGGCTGACCGCTTCCTCGAAGGAGTGGGTGACGTGAAGGGTAGTGAACCCGAGCTCTTCCCTCCAGAGCTTCATCTCACTCAAAAGCTTCGAGCGGGTCTGGACGTCGAGGTTCGCAAAGGGTTCATCCAAGAGTATCAGGGGAGGTTCAACTACGAGCGCCCTCGCGAGGGCTACCCTCTGTTGCTCCCCACCGCTCAGGGTTCTCGGCTTTCTGGAGAGCAGGTGGGAGATGCCAATGACTTCGGATATATCTTTCACTTTTCTCTCAACCTCACCCTTTGGAACCCCTCTGACCTTCAGTCCAAAGGCTATGTTGTCGTAAACGCTCATGTTTGGGAAGAGGGCGTAGTTCTGGGGAACGTAGGCCAGGCCTCTCTTCTCGGGCGGTAAATCCGTAACATCCCTTCCGTTAAGGTAGACTCTGCCCCCGTCAGGCTCTATGATTCCGGCGATGATTTCAAGGAGAACGGTCTTTCCGGCACCGCTCGGACCGAGGATTATGAAGTACTCACCACTTTCAACCTCAAAGGTTATACCCCTGAGGTGGAACTCCCTCCAATCCTTGGAGATTTCCTCAGCGCGGAGCATTGGCACTCCTCCCTATCAGCCATCTGAGAACTACAAAGATTCCAAGGCTTATCGTGACCATGAGAACCGCTATCGGCCTTGAAGCTCTCAAGCCGTAGTTGTTGAAGTACTCGAGGATCAGAACCTGTGCCGTCATCGGGTAATATGCAACTATCAGGATTGAACCGACCTCGCTTATGGCCCTCGCCCAGGTCATTATCGCCCCACTAGCTATGTTGGGAAAGGCCATTGGGAGGGATATCGAGAAAAAGGCCCTGAGGCGGGAGGCACCGAGAGTTCTCGCAACGGCCTCAAGCTTCTCATCCACAGCTAAAAAGCCGTCCCTCGCGGAGTTTACGGTGAAGGATGCAGAAACAAATAGCATAGCCGCAATTATCCCCCGATAGTTGTCGAGGATGTAGGTGGAGTAGGTCACGAGGAGCATTATTCCAACGACCGAGTGGGGGATGACTATGGGAACGTCTATGATGGCCTGGACGAGGCTCTTTCCATGGAAGTCTTTTCTGGCCAGGATATAGCCGAGGGGGACCCCCAGGGTGATCGCTATCAAAGCCGTTGCCGTTGCCGTGAGAAGGGAGCGTTTAACCGCCGAAATCACTATTGGGTCGTGGAGGGTTTTAACGAAGGTGTCAAAATCACCGGCCTGTCTCGCGTATATCGTAGCCAGGGGGAGGAGTATGTAGACGATGAGGAAGCTACCGAGTGCGGCAAAGAAGTACAGGGTGTAGTCGCGCCTCATGGTTCCCCACTCGATAAGGGTCATTTCGCCTCCTATCGGTTTATTTAACAAAAAGAGGGAAAGCGGTCACTTCTCGACCTTGACCTCGTTTTGGATTATCTGTGGAACGCTTCCGAAGGCTATCGGTGGGTTGAGGAAGTCCTGGTAGTTTTGATCGAAAACTTTCTGTCCCTCCTTGCCGAGCCAGAACTTCAGGAACTCAAGGGCCAGCTCCCTGTGTGGGGCGTTCTTGAGAACCGTTACGCCGTAGACTATGGGCTTCGCCTTGATTGTCTTCCCGGTTGAGCCGAGGGTGATCTCAACCTGGGAGTAGTGGTCAGCGAGCTTGAAGTCGGCGAGGTCAATCTGGGCAGGGAGCGTTATGTAACGGAGGTGGTGCTGCTCGGCGACGCTCTTGTATATGAAGAAGTAGTCGATCGCACCGCTCTCAACGAGGCCAACGAGGTCGGTCTCCTTCGGCCTTATGACTATCTTACCGGTCTTGAGCTGGATCTCCTTGGGGGCATAGACGTGAGTTCCGTTGGCGTAGATGTTGGTGTTCTTCTCAACGAGAGTCTCGAATATCGGTTTGCCGTAATAAAGGTCGGCCAGCTTCATGACCATAACCGAGCGATAGCCACAGGGGTCGTCGTTGGGGTTGCTGAACCCGAAGCGAACGCCCGGCTTGGCGAGGATTTCATACCAGTTCGTTGAGTTAATCTCGTTCGCGTACCTGCTCTTGTTGGTGAAGGCTATGACGATCTGGTTGGTGGCAAAGAGGACGTAAAAGTCGGTGTAATTGGGGACCAACATCTGCGGGATCAGGGTGTAATCGGCCGTTGCCACTATGTCCGCCGGTTTGTGGAGATCTGTAACCTTCCTAGCTGCCATGACGCTTCCACTCGCCTCATCCTGAAACGTTACCTTAACTCCGAGATTCTTCTCGGCGTATTTGGCGAATTCCGTCTCAAGTTGCTGGAGCGGGACGCTCAGCGAACCAGCATGGAAGATTATCAAGGTCTCTTCCTTGGGGGTTTTGCTCTGGGCCGCCTTTGTGACTCCGCTGGAAGAACTACCGATGCATCCAGCAGCTGCCACAGACATCAGAAGAACCGAGATTAGGAGTAAACTTACACTTAGCTTTCTCATGGAACCCACCTAAGTAGGATGACAGAAAATGTATTTAAACATTTTGAGCAAACAAAGGCATTAACGTAAACTCTCGTGTTTTCTCAATTTGAGGAGTTCCTCCACCAAATAACCTAGCTCGTCGTAAAGCTCGCTCTCCCTGAGCTTCTCAACGGCCCCCCAGAACTCGTCGAGGTTTTGGAATCCAGTTCGCTCATACTCAAGGGTCTGAACCAGCATCTCCAACCTGTCCGCGAACTTTACGAGCTTGCCCTCGAGGGTGGTCTCGTTTTCGTACTCATCAAAGAGATCCAATAGGTCCCGACGACCGACCGGGGAGAGCATCTCTTGGAGTGCTTCCCTCTCGCCGGTCGCTTTGTTGAGGTATTCCTGGGCAGTGAGCGGCACGTCGGTTATTCTAGCCTCGGCCAAATCGTGTAGAAGGGTCATCTTAATAGCCTTTTCAATATTGACCTCAACGCCTTTGGATTTCAGCTCATCCGCGAGGAAGAGTGTTATTAGGGCTGTTCTGAAGCTGTGATCCGCTATACTCTCTGGGTTCTTGATCCCACGGAGAAGCCAGCCAGTTCTCGGGAGTCTCTTGAGGTTGCCGGCCTCGAGAAAAAGCTCAATGAGGGACATTTTCACTCCTCCGTTGTGAAGAGCGCTCTCTCTGTCTCAACGGCACTAGAGATTATGCAGTCACCAAGGAAGCGGCCGTAGACCCTGACTCTATCCCCCAAGCTGATGCACGGGCTTCCGGAGAATTCGACCCTTATGCCAGAAACTCGAAAGGTAGTCCTGTAACCGGGCAGTTCCATAGGCAGGAACTCGACTAAGGGTTTGTCCTCTACCGTGCCTTCAATGACAACGTTCTTTCCCCTGAAGCCGCCCGAATGAAGGTCATCGACTGTGACGATATAGTAGTAATGGTGACCGAATTTAACCCGCCTGGGCATGTTCATCACCTTTATATCTCTTTGGCTCATCACCACTTGGGGTGAGGGTATGATAAAGGTTGCGATTATTGGGGCGGAGAACGTAGGTAAATCAACACTCATGAACGCCCTCATAGGGGGGAGGGTGAGCGAGGTCGAGAACCTACCTGGGACGACCAAAGGGGTGATAAGGCGGCGCTTTGGCAAGCTCAAGATACCGAAGGGCATGAAGAATCCACTCGGGGGGGCCGATGAGTTCGTGCTCATCGACACGGCCGGCCTCTTTGACCCCCAGGGGGAAACAAGGGGAAAGGTGCTCAGCGAGGAGCGTTTTAGGGGGATAATTGACGAGATAGTCTCAGCGAACATTATCATTCACATGGTCGATGCAACGGTTGGCCTACACAGGGGGATGGAGAGGCTCCACCACGTCCTTAAGATGCGCTACGAGAAGCCGATAATAGTGGTAATCAACAAGATAGACCTCGTTCCGAGGGAGCGCGTTGAAGAACTTAGGGAAATCATAAAGAAGAGGCTTGAACAGGAGACCGTCCCCCTCTCGCTCGTTACCTACAAGGGCTTCAACGAACTCCTCGAGAGGATAGCGCATTACGCTCAGTACGTTTAGTTTATTCCTCTAGGAACTCTGGGCAGGGACAAACCATTACCTGAACCTTCCTGTGTCTCGGACCGTCGAGTTCAACGAAGAGAATCCTCTGCCAGGTGCCGAGCTGAAGCTCAGCCTCGTCGATGGGGATGACCACCTCAGGGTTTAGAAACAGGCTTGCCCTGATGTGGGAATGTGCGTTGCCGTCAATACGGTCGTGAGAATAGCCGGCGCCTTTGGGCACAAGTTCCTTCATCTTGGCCTTTATGTCTTCAAGGAGTCCATTTTCAGCCTCGTTTATAAAGAGGCCGGTTGTGGTATGCCGGGTGAAGACGATGACTATGCCGTGCTTCACCTTGGAGCGGTAGACAAGCCTCTGAACGTCATCAGTTATATCAACTATCTGAAACTTTTCAGAAGTTGGAACCTCAAGCTCAAAGAGCATTCCCCTCACCTGAGAGGGATTTCTCGATGGCCTTTAAAGCGCTTTCCACATCCAGAACCCGTTGGAAAACCACCGCACGTAGGAGAACCGCAAGCTCGTAGGCTTCAACGGCGTCCCGGTTCCCCTCCTCAAGAACGACCTCCCTCAAGGTTCTGTATATCTCCTCAACGGCGTCTCTGAACAGAGTCTCGTCGGAATAGATCCCCCGGTCGGTTAGGAGAACTACCACCATATCCCTTAAAAAGTCGAGGCGATGCATGCCATTCCTTCTTCCCATCAGCATCTTGAGTCGTTCCACGGCACAACCCTCCCATTAAGTTCAGTGTCCAGCGCGGCCAGGAGTATCTCAGACACAAGGAACGAAGCGAACTTTATGTCCCTGACTTCAAGCGCAGCATCAATGGCCCTCTCGACCCCTCCAGACTTAACGAAGTTGTGGGCCACGTCCGCCAAGACTATGGAGCGCAGGCGCTTGTCCTTCATCATCATTCCGATTTTCATCGCATCCTCCAGCCTGTTGTTGAGGACGTAGAAGCGCGCTATCTTCGCCCAGACCTCCTCATTTGCGGTGCTCCTTCCAACCGCCACGACGACATCCCAAAGGTCAAGATCTCTAAGCTCCAGAATTCTGTTCAGAACGGCCTTCCCAACGGGAACCGCCTCCTCGTCGGTGAGGGCATCAATGTAAGAGACGAGTGCACCCGCGTCCCTCTCGAGGAGTTCGAGGGCGATCTTTGCCAGAAGGTCATCGCTCTCAATGCGGCGGATGAGGTCGAGAGCTGCACTTCCGTGGCTGGAAAGGGCAAGGGCAAGAGCCATTTCCTCTACAAAGGCCCCATCAAAGCGTTCTATCAGGGCCTTTGCGGTTCCCTCAAGTGCATCGATGTAGTGGCCGAGGACGCCTTTCTCCTTCATGAAGAAAACAACCTCCTTGAAAGCGCGCTTCGCCCACTCCCTGACCTCTACCTCGCGAAGCATTGAAACCGCCCCATCGTAGTTTCCCATAGCAAGGTAGGCCTTGATGACCTCAAGGAGGGACTTGGAGCGGTAAGGTTCTCCATCGATGTACTCAAGGGCGAGCTTTATCTTTCTGATGTGGTAAGCAATCTCCAGCTGACTTTTCCCCATGGCCCTGCTTCCGGCGCGAATTATACTGTATAGGGTCTCGTTGCGCAGTTCACGGTTGGAGATGTCGCCGGCAAAGCGGATGGCCTCGCCAAGGTCCCCAAGGGCGATAAGATAGGTGCTAGCAGTCTGGAGGACTATATCCCTCTGTGCATCCGGGAGAACCCGGGAATCCTCAAAAACACTATGGTAGATCCTCTTCGAAGATTTCAGACCAGCCTTGCCCATTGAATATCCAATCGAAAGGAGTGCGCGGAATGCTGTCATAGGATTGTCTATGTCCTTAACGGTTTCCATTGCCTTCACGAAGGCCGTTTTAAAACCTTCGTTGTGGACCGAAACGAGCCTCTCGCCTATTTTAGCATATGTTGCAGATTTTACATAGGGCTCTGGAATTACCTCAACAGATGAGAGGATTTCGTTGATTAACATACAATATCGCCCCCGGGTGATTAAGGATATTGTCAAGGTCTTCGTTGGAATATTATGCATTTTCACTTATTAAGTTATCCCTCGGAACGTTTTTAAATGGCCCCGTTGAAGTTTTAACCATGTACGCGGTGCTATTTGGTAAAAATCCAGCCCTCAGTGAGGCGGAATTTTATTCCTTCAGTCGGAGATTCGGTCTTAACGTTAAGCCAATCAGGTCGAGTCGTTACTGGTTGTTATTCAATTCCTCACGTAAGGTTGAAAGATACTTCCACTGGCTCGGTGGCTCTTTGAAGCTGATAAAAATAGTAGGGGAGGGTGAGGGAGCCGTAAAGGATCTGGAGTACTCTCGGTTCTTCACTTTAAGCCTCTATGGAAGAAACGACTGGAGGCTCTGGAGGAAGCTCGGGAGCAAGATAAAGAGACACTTTAAGGAGGGGGGTCCTACAAAGTTCTTCAAGCCGGCTAAAGTCTACGCGATGCCGGCGGAGCTGCTCCTGAAGGGCTTTCCAGAGGTGAAAGACTTCGTTTTTCTTTTTAGAGAGGGTGAAAGCGCTCTCGTCGGCGAGACGGTTAAGGTCACCGACCCCTTCGAGCTGAAGAAGCTCGACGTCGGGAGGCCCATTCAGAAGCCCATCCTTTCAATTCCACCCAGGCTCGCGAGGACAATGGTTAACCTTACCGAAGTTAGGAAGGGGAGTTTTTTAGACCCATTCTGCGGCATTGGAACCGTCGTTCAGGAGTTCGTCCTTCAGGGTTTAAACGCATACGGGTGCGACAGGGATGGAGGGCAGATAAACGCGGCAAAGAAGAACCTCGCCTGGCTCAGGGAGGAGTTCCACCTCAAAAATTCTGCCCACCTGGAGGTCTGCGACGCGAGGAAGCTCAAGAGGTGCTTTAGACAGCGCTTCGACGCGATAGTAACCGAGCCATACCTCGGAAAGCCCCTCAAGAGGAACCCTAGCAGGGACGAAGCAATTAAATTCGCCAACGAGCTTGACCGCTTCTACTATCCTGTCTTCGAGAGCTTTGCCAACGTGCTGAAGAGGAACGGGAGGGTTGTTTTCGTCTTCCCAGCATATAAGCTGAGTGGCGGTGGAGTTTACAGGAAAGAGCGAAAGTGGCTCGGGAAGCTCGGCTTTGAAGTTCTGGGGAGGTACACAGACTACGAGGAGAGGCACCGCCTAGTTAGGGATATCCATGTGCTGAAGTACAGGGGCTAACTGTTATCTTTTTCTCTTGAAAACCTCGCCGTTCACGACAGGGAAGAAGTCAGCTTTGTGAATGAGGACTTTTACTCCGAGTTCATTCCC
>Ga0256829_1000539_pt1 | contig 37230 bp, 39 predicted proteins | sample 131447metaG_FD_185979 | JGI IMG/M metagenome (GOLD analysis project Ga0256829, IMG submission 185979) | Hydrothermal vent microbial communities from Lau Basin, Pacific Ocean - 131-447 | ecosystem: Environmental > Aquatic > Marine > Hydrothermal vents | place: Pacific Ocean: Lau Basin | collected... | reverse complement strand
TGCTTTTTACGTGACATGAAAGCACTCTGACAGACTGGCGAGATCAATCAATAGGATCTCTAAGATCGTTGAAAATAAATATTTTTAGCTGTCAATAGGGCCCTGGTGAACGGTTACAAAAATTATTGCAGCTAAGACGATGAAATTTATACACAGACTGTCGTAATCTGAATATTAGCTATGGGATTATCAAAAGTCGAGAACGACTAAATCATTGATTGTACAAGCTGAAAAGAATTTAGCTCAAACCTAATCTTACGCTGACACCAGAAAAACTGGGTAACTGCCAATTCAGGTCTGTATTAGTACAAACTATATACCAGGCTTGTCATTTCTATATTGCTCGTATTCTTTTACTAGCTTGGTTAGATTAGCTAAATGAAACGAATCACTTGTTTTAACTTGTACTATGATAGTCTTTGAATGACCAATAAACATAGAATGCTCCCATGGAATCGGAGAGTTTAAAACAGCAAGGGTCGGGTCCTCTAGGTGCATATGAGCAATTAAACCGTCCATGTAGAATCGGATTATTTCTTTTTTGCTTTGACCAATTGTTTGCTTTATAGGTATGAAATTATGAATAGGTCCTTTCTCAGTAAGCTGAATTAGCGCTGTAGGAAAAAATGACAAATCATCATCTTCTTCTCCTATTATTATACGGCGAAGTCTTTCAACTTTCTCTGAAGGTAAAATTATATCCGCCAATTCTGCTAATGTTGAAACTGACGCTCGCCAAAGAAGACTCAAGAAAAATAATCTCATCTTATTGGGGTTTTCAAAACTTGTAACCATTATTTCATTTGTGGAAGAAGTAGCTGGATGGGCAATCGTGTTGCTCGACCAAAGTATCCCTCTATCTCTTAGCTCTTTGATTGCATGCGCATCAAAATCAGAAAGATAATTCTCACCTTCTCTTGTTACTATTCCTTGATCGTACCAGCTATCTGCTCTTTTAATATAAAGTGATTGTGCAGAGGTAACAGATTTTTGGATGAACTTATTACCTCTGACTGTAGGCCTGGTCAGTGCTTTTGGGATTATGTGAGATTTCACAAATTTGCCACTAGTTTTGGTTAGCTTGCATAATCCCATAAGAGCGTGCCCCAATTTTCAAAAAATAAATACCCATACGACATCGGCTCAACGGAAACATGTCGAACTGCAATTTTTATAGTCTTACAGGACGACAACTTTGGCGCCTGTCTTTCTTAGTGATTTCACCCCTTCGCAAGGAGATATTGATAAGACACCAAACTTATAGTTGATTCGCCCTTGGTATCTATCACCAAGAGGTAATGAACCGATCAACTTTATAACGTACCTAGATTTCTTATCGTAACTAACACCATTTGATTCAAATGATGAATCTGAACTTAGTGTAACCAGCATAATGTTTGTAGAAACGCCCGTACCACCACCATTTGACCATATTTGAACTATATGTACGCCACTGAATGAGCAGCCAATATACCTATACGAAACCCACCCTACTCTAGGTGTAGATGTAACAGTGGGATATCCATCTGCCTCTTCAATCGTGATTTCACCATAATATCGATTTGACTTATTTGATTCAGAAATGTTGATGGATACAATTTGGTCTCCAGTATCACTCAGCCAACCTGATAAATCATCTAATATCAGTGGATTAATAAATTCTTGATTTATAAATGAGAACCTACACGATTCAAGATCACGAATAAGTTGATTCTTGGGGGTGAGCGTAAATACGTTTTTACCTATGATTCCATGAACGTCATCTCGGAAAAAACCGGCAATAGTTAGAAGTAGCACAACTACCGGTTCTGGGCTCTGTTCGATCAAAAGCCAAAAAATACAACCGATAAAAGCTAAAAAGTTAATAATTTTGTACAACGCCCCAAAATCCTTGTAAGGCTAAGATTTAAAGATGTACCTAGTTCTGCAAGATTTAAATTCGGTTACTGCCATTTGTACGAATGACTTTCCTCGAGCATCACTTAGACCAATCCCTGACGGAATTGGTAAATCAAGAGCTTTGGTATCTTATCGCTCTTAAAATAGTAATGCCAGGCTCTGTTCTAGTTTATTTTCCAAAATTATATGTGTCGAAACGTCATTATTTTGGAAATCTAATTAATCGTAGGCAATTGTTTTATCGGCATAAAAATCAGTTCCTATACTGAAATTCTGATTTATATTTAAGAAAACCCACCATGGGCGCAGCAATTCGGCTCATGACTTCAGCCCCTGTTCCCTCGCTATATAGTACCGGCGTTAACCCAAAAATGATTGATGTTGAAGTCATCATAACTGGACGAATACGCTGTTCTGAACCTTCAATAATGGCTCTTTTAAGTGCTTCGTTACTGAAGTTATCTTTCAGTTCATTGCATTTGCTGTCTAAATAAACCAGCATAATGATTCCAATTTCAACGGCGACTCCAGCTAAAGCAATAAACCCAACGCCTACCGCCACTGAAAAATTGAAATTTTCTAAATATAACAGCCAAACTCCGCCAATAAGCGCGAATGGTAAGGTACCAATAATCATTACAACCTGCGGAAAGCTTCTGAAGCTGGCGTAAAGCAATATAATGATGATTGCCAGTGTTAGCGGTACAACATAGGTTAATTTCGCCTTAGCCCGTTCCATATATTCGTACTGTCCGCTCCATGTCAGTGAATACCCTGCTGGTAACTCCAGTTGCTGTTGAATCAGTTCGTTCGCGTGAGTGACATATTGGGCCACATCTATGTTTTCAATATCAACGTAAACCCAACCATTTGGACGGGCATTCTCACTTTTAATCATAGGTGGGCTGTCTTCAATCTGAATTGAAGTAATGTCACCTAATTGAATATGTGCACCACTTGGCGTAACAAAAGGCAATCGCCGTAGTGATTCTGGAGAATCTCGATAGTCTTGCGGAAAACGTATTTGAACCGGGTATCTCTCTCGCCCTTCGACACTGCTAGTAATATTGGTACCGCCGACAGCACTGGCAATAAAAGATTGAACATCTGATATATTGAGGCCGTATCTAGCAGCGCTTAACCTATCAATGTCTATGGTAACGTAACGCCCCCAGCAACTCTCTCTGCGTATACTGAAGCCGTGCCATCCATTGACCCAAGAATAGTTTCGATTTTTTTTCCAATCGATTGAATTATAGTTAAATCAGGCCCGCCTATTTTTATACCCAAAGGGGTTTTAATTCCAGTGGCCAACATGTCGATACGGGTTTTTATGGGCATTACCCAGGCATTGGTTAATCCGGGGAAGTTAATCAGGTTATCAAATTCAGCGATCAAGCTTTGGGTGGTTACACCTTCACGCCATTGAGACTTCGGCTTAAGTTGAATAAACTGAACTTAGGCCTAATGAAAAAGGCGATTATTCGGTAATATTAAACACTGGTGACGTGCTTATGTTGTCACGCAGAAACCGAACCAAACTTGCTGAAATTACAAATTAAATTTTTGTTATGAAAATAGAGGCTTTAAATCAAGCCTCTTCTGCTTAGTGTTCTATACTACTAGTGTAGTGTGAAATTTCTTCGATTTAATGTTGTACACTTTTTTGTAGATAAGGATTATCACGTGGGTGCAAGATTACATTCGGCATGTATTCTATTGTTAGCATTATTAGTTTCATCGTGTTTTACAACGCACGAGAAACCTTTTCGGCTTGGAATCAATAGTTGGCCTGGTTACGCCCCTTTATATATCGCTAAGCGCAATTCGTTGTTTCATCGCGACAACATCGACGTTATTGAACTACCCTCTACCACCGAAACTATTCACGCGTTGGCGATGGGTAACCTAGAAGCAGCAGCACTGACACTGGACGAGGTACTGACTGTAATCGATTTGGGCATAGATGTTCAAATCGTAATGATTCTCGACACTTCTAACGGTGCAGACGCACTCGTCGCAAAACCCTATATAAAGACAATCGAAGATTTTAAAGGTAAATCCCTAGCGGTAGAGCGATCTGCCGTAGGTGGTTTTATGTTAGACCGAGCCTTGACGTCGGTTAACCTCTCTATAAATGAAATAAACGTTATTAACTGCTCATATGATCAACACATGACCTGTTTCGAGCATGCAGACGGTATTGTGACCTTTGAGCCTATTGTTACGCGTTTAGTGAGTAGCGGCGCAGTCGTACTATTTGACAGTGGACACATTCCAAATTCGGTCATAGACGTGCTAGCTGTGAAACGAGAGGTAATCGAAGAAAGTCCTGAAACCATCCACGCGCTAGTAGAAGGTTATTACCGCGCACGTGAATTTATGCAGGCCCAACCGGATCTCACCCGTCAATATTTGAGTAAGTTCATGCGTACAGAGATTCAGTATGTAGATACTACATTAGAAAAAATACATTTACCGAGTCTATCAGAAGTACAAGCGCTCATGAGTGGATCGCCATCATCATTAACCCAAACCGCCCGACGTTTAGAAGCGATAATGAAATCAAACGACCTACTATTGAACTATCAAGAACCCGAGCAACTGATTACCAATGAGTTTATTACGCAGTAGATTACGCCATATTGTTTCCGCAGACTTAAAGTTGTGGATCCCACTTTATACCGTTCTTTTAATGGTAATTATTTGGACGTATTCACTATGGAGCAGTTATACCTCCACCGTAGATTATATTGTGCGCAGTAACATTAAATACGCCGAGCAAGACGTAGCCTCGTTGGTGCGTGAAATGAATAATTTTTTAGAAGGCGATGAATCTCATAGGGCCGACCAAGCCCTTAGAGCTAGAGGTGTAAATATTGGATACGAGCTACTCATTGCGCTGGATAACAACGACAGAGTAATGTTTTCAACCAATGCGAGCCATTTAGGGCAGCATATCAGTGAGATTAACTCTAGAGCATCATTGTTTTATCAAACAGCGGACGGCAATGGAATTAGCTCAGGATTTAATCCTGGCCTAAAACACATTTATGTCTCGGCCCCTTTGACGTTAGCACCTATTGGGGGGCAAATTCGTTCATTATCTCGTGGACGTGTATTGCTCGTGTACTCCATAGAACTTTATCTACAAAATGCCATTAGAGAATCACTGAACAACAGTGCACTCGCCGCCCTACTCTTGCTACTTTTGTCCTCTGCTACTGGGTTAGTGGTTTACCGTTTTGTAAAGCTTCCAACAGATTACCTGCTTAAAACGGCGAACAAAATTGCAATTGACGAAACAAAAACACGTGCTCGTATTCATGGTACAGGTGAATTTAAGCGACTTGGAGACGCTTTAAACAATATGGCGGCGAAATTAATTTCTAGAGCCGAAGAGCGAGAGCATGCCTACACGGAGAGTCATCACAAAGACAAAATACTCAATGAAGTTTTCAGTGTGATGCCTGACGTGTTTGTCTTGATTAACGACGACGCAAAAATATTAGACTTACGGGTTTCTCGCTATTCGTCCTTTGACTACCTGTCGAGCAAAGACATAAACCGATCTATATACGCTAGCCTTCCTTCTTCTTTGCAAACGCTTCTATCTGTCAATATTGGGCAGTTGTGCACCACAAACCATTTAGTGTCTTTTGAAATAGATATACTTAAGCAAAAGCGAAAACACTACTTTGAAATTCGACTATTGATGTCTAGTGCTAATCGTATACTCGTTGTATTCAGAGAAATAACCGGCAGAAAAGAAGCTGAGTTAAAATTGAATTATCAAGCGCATTACGACGAGTTAACAGGTTTAGCGAACCGCGCATTTTTAAGCGTTCGTATGAATCAACTCATACAGCAAAATCTTGAGACAAACCGCAAATTTGCGCTCCTTTTTATTGATTTAGACAATTTTAAGGACATTAATGATTTACTCGGGCACGAAATTGGCGACAAGCTGTTAAAAGAAACGGCCACACGACTTTACAAGCTTATTGGTAATTCAGATTTACTTGCTCGTTTAGGGGGCGACGAGTTTGTTGTCTTACTTTCTGAACACGCCAGTGTTAACGACTACTGTAACAGTGCGAAGAAGATTATCGATTCACTGACCCGTCAATTTATCATTTCTAACAATGAATTATTTGTAAGCTGTAGTATAGGCGTTGTAATTTACCCTGACGATGGTCGAACCATGTCTACCTTGATGCGTAAAGCAGATTCTGCCATGTACAAAGCAAAAGCTCAGGGTAAAGGCCGATTCACCGTATATGATGACACCATTGACCGAGAAATCACTCGCCGGTATTTAATAGAGCGTCATTTAAGACGCGCATTAGAAAAGTCTCAGCTTGAGGTTCACTATCAACCACAATATGACTTGGCACTAAAGCGCATTGTTAGTGTTGAAGGCTTACTGCGTTGGAATTGTCCAGAACTTGGCCCAATTGGCCCAGCTGAATTTATTCCTGTGGCGGAACAGTCAGGGTTAATTGTCGCTATCGGAGAATTTATCTTTGAGCAAGTGGCTACCTTTATTCGCCTGCAGCTAGATAAGGACGAGCCTATTCGCGTATCAATGAACTTGTCGCCGCGACAGCTTAGAGAACCTGACTTTGTTCAGTCTCTCGTTGCTAAAACCTCGCTCTACGATATTCCCCGTCATCTACTAGAGTTAGAAATTACTGAAACCATTTTGCTAAGTAATGAGTTCAAAGCGTCTGAGTGTCTAGAAGCACTGCATAATTTTGGGTTCAAACTTGCTATGGATGACTTCGGAACTGGTTATTCTTCATTGAGCTATCTACGACAGTATCCATTCGACAATTTAAAGATCGACAGGGAATTTGTGTGGGACATCAACAAAACAAACGAAGCAAATAGCTTAATAAAAGCAATGATAACTATTGCGAAAGAATTGAATATGCGAGTCATTGCTGAGGGTGTAGAAACTGAAGAACAAGTAGATTTTTTGAATTCTGCTGGTTGCGACCTTATTCAGGGCTTTTATATCGGTAAAGCTATGAGTGTTTCCGATTTAACCCAATTGCTCGCACCAATTGCAGAGCAACCTAGTCTTGATTCGAGCCACGAATTGGAAAATCAATAATGAAATGTGCGCCTTGCTCTGAGGGTTCACAAACAATGGTGCCACCTAGTTTTTGGTTGATTAAGTTATAACAAATATGCATTCCAAGCCCAGTTCCGCCATGGGCTCTATTCGTAGTAAAAAAGGGGTCGAATACATTCTTTCTCACCTCGGCAGAAATACCACACCCATTATCTTTATAGTGGATTATGACTTTCCCTTGCTGTTGTGTTATCGAAATGGTGATAATTCCATTTTGAATTGTCTTAAATCCGTGGATCACCGAATTCATCACCAAATTAGTGATGATTTGTGCCAATATTCCCGGGTAAGTCTTGATTTTTTGTTTAGTCTCGCTAACGACATTAACGGTATGTTTGGCCTTTTTAAGCCTAAAGTGCAAATTGAAAACCACCTCGTCAATATACTGCTTTAACTCTATAGAGCGCAGCTCGTCGGTAGTTTGGTCGGCCGACACTTGCTTAAAGTTTTTAATAAGTTCACCGGCTCGGGTTAAGTTATTCTCGACAATAGCACCAGTTTCTATAAGTAATTTTATAAAACTATTCATTCGCGATTTGGTGAGGCGATTTTCTTCAACAGTTTTAGCGAATTCTTGGGTTGAATGGGTCAAATGAGAAATTGCCGTAATACCTACGCCCAGCGGTGTATTTATCTCATGAGCCACGCCAGCCACTAGGTTGCCCAACGATGCCATTTTTTCAGACTGAATCAATTGTTCCTGCGTATTGATAATTTGCTCGTTCATTGCTTCTAGCTGCTGGTTTTTTTCATGCAGTACAATATTGGAACGCTGTCGTTGTTTGGCGGTACGGTAAACCAACACAACAGTTATACCCGTTAACAAGGCCACGACCACCGCCAAAGACACAACGATAGACTGGGCTTTTATTGTAGAACTTTGTGACTGTAGAGTTTCGTCTTGAACCGCTATGGTTTGCTTAGATTGCTGGAGCGCTGCATCTTGTTGGCTTAACAATTCATTTTGTTCATTTAATCGCGTCTGATTCTGTGCAATTAAAGCATTCAATGCATTATTAGCCGTTGCTCTTTCTGCGAGTTCACTATTGAGAGTTTCTAGCTCTTGAGTATTAGTTGCTAATTGTTCTCGACTCGTATTTAACTCAGCTTGAGCACTTTCCAGTGCTTGACGAAGGGGCTCGTATTCACTGTTTAGACTGTTGTACCTTTGCTGAAACTCTGTGTACGACGAAGCCAGTTGCTCCAATTCACTTGCTTGTTGATTAAGTAACGCTTGACTTGATTCAACGTCTTCCTGCAATGAGCGGGATAACGCATTTTTTTCTTCTACCTCAGCATTTAACTCATTAAGTTGGGAATTCATTTCCCGCACTAGCGTGGCAACGTCAACTTCTGAGCCCCCCAACAAAACAATGTCTGGATCAACTTCTAAGTTTTGAAACGCCAAATTGTAGCGGTTAACACTAAAAGAGATTGTTCTGCCTTCTTGTGTAACCAAGTCGATACCAATCAGAGCATTGTCTAAAAAGTTATTCGTTATCAGTAAGGTAGGTTTGTTTTCTATTTGTTGTAAAATGTACTCTACGTGATTATTTAAATTAGCGCTTACAACTAGAATGTGAGAGTAAGGCACCGGTTCAAACCCCGATGTTCGTGATACTAAAAAGGTTTTGTTCGCTGCATCTATTGCTGAAAGTTTTTTAATGCTTTCCCAATAGACATCCTCTTCTCCGACATAAGTAACAATCATCTCATCTGGGTTGTCTGGCCATGTTACATACCCTGTAAATTTGTTAATGAAGGCAACTTTTAAGTCATATTGAGAAAATTGGCCATACGCTGAAGAATGGCACATCGCGGCTACGCAACAAATGAAGATTGCCACAATGTGTGTTTTCATTAATCAAATTCCCATTCAAAGCCCGCGGTCCATTGTCTTCCGGGGTGGATAACCCCATCGGGAAGCCCTGACCCTAAGGCTGGTCCAATATATTGGTTTCCTTCAAGGTTATTCACAATAAGGCTAAAGGTCAATCTATCGTTAAATTCGTAATAAGAAATTAACCTAAACCGCCAATAGGATTTTATATTATTAAATTCTAGTGGGAATGAATTCGTTAACGTACGTCGAGATGACCTGTAATCTCCACTTAATCCCAATAGAATTTTTTCTCCAATACTCTGACTAATATGAAAATTAACCAATCTTTTTGACTCTCTAAACGCACTATCGGGTAACTCGAAGTACTGGGTATATGCGACTCGTATCCATAAATCTTGATTTAAAAAGTGTTTCACTTCTGCCTCTATCCCTCGAACTTGAGAGGCATCACCGTTAATCAAGGTTGTTTGACCATCAATTTCCGTATTGATAATGGGATCGTCGTAAGAAGTAACAAAATAATTTACTGATGCAAGCGTGCTGGAAGTCTTGTATTGCACAATAAAATCAAAAGACTGGGTTGACTCAAAACGAAGTGAATCGTTGCCTCCTCGGGCAATACCATTAAACAGGTTTAAATCAGCAAGGTCGGGTGACCGAAAGGCTTGACCGTACAGCGCTTTGAACTGAAAGCGATTACCCGAATCATACACAATACCAAACCTAGGAGTAAATCGGCCACCGATGGACTCAAAGCGGTCGTATCGGCCGCCGACTATCCAATTCCAGAACCCAGCTTGATGTTGGTATTGGAAGAATGCCCCGGCCGCATCTTGTCCTTCCTCAGTTCCTACCTTAGCGGGTAAGTCGATATTACTAGAGTATCGAATAGGAAAGTCACCATTGACTAACCCATTTAAATCAAAATTCGTTACCCCTTCGGCACGAGTTTCATCACTGTTTTGTACTGATAGTCCAAATTGGATCGAGACGTTTTCCCCGTAGTGATAGTTATTAAACCAAGAAGCTTTAAGACCTTTTGATTCAAGGTAGCCTATCCCATAAAAAGGTTCATCACTGTTCGGTATACTAAGGTTGATAAACGCACCCACAGGGGTAGATTGTGAAGCTGTCTCTAGCTCAGTAACTAGATAACTAAGATCAACGTGAGATTCAATGGAATTAAGCCATTCAAATTCATAACTGTAAAATATCCCAGTCATTGACCTGATGTTGTAGTTTTCGTACCTATCACTCAATCGCTCAACAGTATAAAAGTCTTCTGACTCTCGATAGCGATAGTTCAATGTAAGGTTATGACGACTATTACTCAGCGTGAAGATTGCCGATTTTTGATTAAAAGGGTCTTCTATGCTTTTATTCGCATTATTGAGGTAGTCGTATACTCGGTAGTTGTCGCCTCTTGAATTAATAAGGCTAACTTGCCCACTTAGGCTTAACAATTTGAAGTCTTTATACGATTGTACAAAAAGGTCTGAAGTGATCTCATTTCCACTTTGAAGACGAACTCGCCGGTCTCTACTGCGAGTAATGATATTTACTACACCAGTGAATGCATTTGAGCCGTAAATTGCTGAGCCCGGTCCTCGTAGCACTTCAACTTTTTGCACGTGTTCCAGTGAGTAGTTAAGCAAATTCTCTGCACTACCCGATCTAGGATCATTAGCGGCAAAGCCATCAATCAAGAAGAGTATTTTTCTCGACGATGAGCCAATATTTAAGCCACGAGACGTGATGGAATACTGTTGAGAAAAGTCAGCGTATCGAGTTACCTGAAACCCTGGAGCATACTCGAGTAATTCGTGCAGGTATCTTGCCCCAAGAGAAGTTATTTCATTTCGAGTAAAAATAGAATACGCCGCAGGCACCGAATCGACTTTTTCCGGTGTAAGTGTCGCTGTAGTAAATTTGGCTTCGAGCAACTCGTCGAGCGACATAGAAAATAACACCTCTTCATCTGGATAACTCGAAGAATGCGCTGTGCCACTTATCACCATTAAAATTAGCAACATTAGTATTGCGGGCATAGTAATGTTTTACCTAAACAAACCTTGAAACAGAAACTTAGCTATTAGTCAGTATAATAAACTCAGTATGAAGCCTAGTACAAAAATAGAAATATGGAGATGATTGGAGGGACTTGAGCACAAGAATTGGCACGTGAAGGATTTCACGCGCCGTTGCAATGAATCACTTTATACTTTTACTGCCAATACATCGGTTTTTACACCATGCAATACAGCATTTGCAGTAGATCCTAAAAGTAACTTTAGGCCACTTTGGCCATGGGTCCCTACAACAATAAGGTCTGCACCTATCTTTTCCGCCATGATATGAATTTCTTCAGCCGGAGAACCAATTACTACCTTTACGTGGCTATAAGGAATATCATGACGTGCCGCAACTTCTTTTAGCTTTCGTTCAGCTTGTTCCGTCACCTCTAGCGAAAAATCTCGCTCTAAAAATAAACCGTACGGTTCCATGCTAGCTTGAGGAAATGCCACGTACAACAAATGGCATTTGTGCGGATTACCCGCGATATTAAGCGCCCGTTGAATCACAGCATCGTAATCAGAGAAAACATCAATTGGAACCAAGATTGTTTCATAATTTTCCATGGAATCGCCCTCGCTTTATGGATTTACCACATTAACTTTACGTCATTTATGCAAATGAACCTTGATTGAGGTCAAGATGAAAGTCTATTTTTCACTCATACTAAATGCTACACGAAAATTAAATGGACATTACTATGAGAATCAAGTCACTCGTTATCATTATAGTTTTGGTACTGTTAACTAGTGGGTGTAGCCCCAACTCGTCGCGAGGATTTAGTCTTCCGCAAGGCAATCCACAACTCGGAGCGGAAAATTTTGAAAAATATCGCTGTACTGATTGTCATACTGTTGCGGGAATTACAGTTAATGAAGACCACACGTACCTGCTAGTTCGTCCAGTGCCATTGGGCGGAAGCAGCGGAAGAATTACAACATACGGTGAACTAGTCACGAGTATTATTAATCCTTCACACAAAATCACTCGCCGGCAACCCATTAGTATGACAACCGAGAACGGCGAGTCTAGAATGAGAAATATCAACGACATCTTAACTGTAACCGAACTCGTAGACCTAGTAGCATTTCTTCAGCCGAAATATAAAGTAGAGCCTTATCGTACGTCTGAATATCGCCTATACGAATTAAGAACAACTGAGTAAGTTGGTTACGCGTTACCTCGTTTCAACCGCTGTTATTACAATGTGTGACAATCTTTCGCGTATTAGGTATAAATAACTGGTAAATAACTTTTCATAAAGGATTCAGTGGTTTCATGGAGTACGCTCTTCTTTTCTTTGCGTTTATTTGCGGCTTAGGCGTAAAACTTATCGGTATTCCTCCCCTTGTTGGATTCCTTTTAGCGGGGTTTTTACTTAACTTTATGGGCTACACCCTATCCGATGGTCTAGTTACCGTTGCCGATTTGGGCATCACCATAATGCTGTTTACCATTGGTTTAAAACTAAACTTAAAAGACCTCAGTAAGCGGGAAGTCTGGGGCGGTAGTGTATCTCATACATTATTGTGGGTAGCGCTAACCACTGGCGTGTTTTATGGCCTATCGGTTGTGGCTAGCCACTTTATTTCGGCACTTGATATTCAAAGTGCATTGCTAATTGCTTTTGCACTTAGCTTTAGCAGTACGGTGTGTGTAGTTAAAGTGCTGGATGAAAGCGGAGAAATGAAGACCCGCCATGGTAAGTTAGCGATTGGCATATTGGTTATGCAGGATGTTTTCGCGGTGGTGTTTCTAGTAGCTGCGACGGGTAAGCTACCCTCACTCTATGCATTCGGTTTACTTGCTTTATTCCCATTACTGCCTTTGATTTATCGAATGATAGATAAATCAGGTCACGGTGAGCTTTTACCTTTAACAGGATTTATGCTCGCTCTAGGTGGATACCAATTGTTTGAAATTGTAAACATCAAAGGAGATTTAGGCGCTCTTATTTTTGGGATCATGATTGCTCAACACCCCAAAGCCGCTGAATTATCTAAGTCTTTAATGAGCTTCAAAGATCTCTTTTTAGTAGGATTCTTCTTATCTATCGGTCTAACCGCACTACCTACCATAGGAATGCTGGGTATCGCCATAGGATTGTGCTTATTACTACCCATTAAAGGGTTATTGTTTTTTGGACTATTCACTAGTTTAAGATTACGAGCTCGAACAGCCTACTTGAGCAGCTTGATACTTGCTAATTACAGCGAATTTGGATTAATTGTGGGAGCTCTTGCAGTCTCCTTAGGCATGCTAACCGATCAATGGCTGGTGGTTATCGCCTTAGCGGTTTCTTTTTCATTTGTCATTACCAGTATTTTATATCGCCAATCACATGCCCAATACAACGAACTAAAAAGCTATATAAAGCAATTTGAGAAAAAACGGCGTTTACCAGAAGACGTTTACCCCACCATGAACGACGCAGATTTTTTGGTTATTGGAATGGGTCGTGTAGGTACTGGAGCCTTTAATGCCCTTAATTGCTTGGAAGAGATTAATGTATGGGGAATGGACGCCGATCAAGTAAAGGTCCAGCAACTCCAGCAGAGCGGAATGAACATTATTTGTGGCGACGGAGAGGATATCGACCTTTGGGAAAACCTTGATATTGAAAATATTCAGCTTGTGTTACTTGCCCTTCCATCCATTCACGATGCTGTGAATATTACCCTTCAACTAAAAGTCGCAGGGTATCAAGGTAAAGTTGCCGCCATTGCACGTTACGAAGACGAGGTGAAGCACCTGCGGTCTAATGGAATAGATAAAGTATTTAACTTTTTCACTGAAGCCGGTTTAGGTTTTGCTGAAGAAAGTATGGCCTATGCTCAATCTCAACAGTTGAAACCGTAAATACAATGAGAACAAAGGATTAACTGAGAATGGTTAACATTTGTATCTATTTGTTTTTATTAAAATTTCTTTGATTTTATCATTATGAACGCCTACACTTAGCCTCAATAAGCTGACGAGGGCTAAACATGAAAGGCAACAGCGACGTTATTGAAAGTTTAAACAAAGTATTGACGAGTGAATTAACCTCCATAAATCAGTACTTTCTACATGCACGTATGTTCAAGAACTGGGGTTTAACAGAGCTCAACAGTAAGAATTACAAAAAGTCGATCAAAGACATGAAGCAGGCGGACGATATCATCGAACGCATTTTGTTTTTAGAGGGGCTACCTAACCTCCAAGCACTAGGCAAACTGTATATCGGTGAAGATACGGTAGAGATGCTAGAGTGCGATGCACGTTTCCAGCAGGAACAAATTCCACTTTTAAAAGACGCAATAGCATTGTGTGAACAGAAGCAAGACTATGTATCACGAGACATGCTCGAGTCTATTTTGGAGTATGAAGAAGAGCACCTAGACTGGCTCGAAACGCAGGATTATCAAATCAACGCCATGGGCTTAGAGAATTACCTGCAAGCACAAGTGATGGGAGACGAATAATGAAAGGCAATACGCAAATTATTAACGCGTTGAACGAACTACTGTCCTATGAATTAGCAGCGATGGATCAGTACTTCCTTCATTCACAAATGTATCTAGACTGGGGATTAAATAAGCTTTATGAGCGAATTAATCACGAATTCGATGATGAGCGCGGTCATGCGACTAAGTTGATAGAACGTATTTTGTTTTTGGAAGGTCAACCAGACATGGTTACTCGCACTGGCTTCAAAGCTGGTGCTGACGTTCCAGAAATGCTTGAAAGCGATTTACGGGTAGAATACGAAGTAGACGCAAAATTAAAAGAAGTCATTGCGCTATGTGAGTCTGAAAATGACTACGTAACAAGAGAAATGCTTACTGTTTTGCTCGACGATACCGAAATGGACCATGCTCATTGGTTAGAGCAGCAACTAGGGTTAATTAAACGTTTGGGTATACAAAATTACTTGCAGTCTCAAATGTAAACAATAATCCATGTAACAAGGCCTCTCACAAAGAGGCCTTTTTATTGTTCGGTTGAAAAGTTGAGATAATAGACGGGTTCGGAATTTTCCAAGTTCAACTGAATTCGCCAGTCCATTCTAGGTTCCGAACAGCTTCCTAACATAAACCAACCGCTCCAACTTCCATGTTCGTCTTTGTCAATGAGTACTGGAATTTTCCCCATATACATATTAACGCCCTCAATCCACGCGCTTTCAGGAACTAAACCGCTTAAACTACTAAATTCTAAGGTTATCGATTCTTCAACCTCTGGATGCTGAGAAAACCTTGCCGTTATTTTTTGATCGCCAATTAAAAGTTCGCATCGATTATTGACAAAATTACAGCTATTACCTATTTCAACATAGGACGCTCCATTGTTTTGCCATGCTTGTTGATACCTATGAACGGTAAATATCGCTAATGCAACGAAAAAAATAGTGAGGGGCCCAAGGTAGGAACGTAAGCGTTTTGTTGTATTCATGTTGCAAATTTTTAACATTGATTAATTTTTGAATGATTCTGTATTGACCGAGATCAACGTCGCGTAGTTTATGGTATCTTTTTGTAATTAAAAACCTTATCATCCGCGTACCAATTGGCTTGGAGCAATAATTATTACTCTTTCCAAGCTCAGTGTGAAGAGGGACCGCTCTATCACATTTTACCGTAATAAAACGGCAATTGGAGACCATAAGTTCATTTGAAGTGGAAGATTCATTAAAATGAGTGAAATAAGCCAAGCACAACCTGATTACAACTACAAAGTCGTCAGGCAATTTACCATCATGACCATCATATGGGGTATCGTTGGTATGGGTATAGGGGTATTTATTGCCGCGCAATTATTTGCACCTATGCTTAACTTCGACACACCATGGTTAACTTTCTCACGTTTGCGCCCATTGCACACTAATGCCGTTATTTTTGCCTTTGGCGGTTGTGCTCTATTCGCAACGTCGTACTACATTGTTCAGCGTACCTGTCAGGTAAGACTATTCAGTGACAAGCTAGCAGCATTCACCTTCTGGGGATGGCAAGCTGTAATCGTTCTTGCAGCCATTACTTTACCGCTGGGTTTAACCAGTTCGAAGGAATATGCAGAACTAGAGTGGCCAATCGACATTCTTATAACGCTAGTTTGGGTTGCATACATCATCAACTTCTTCGGTACGCTCGTTATCCGTAAGGTTTCGCACATTTACGTAGCGAACTGGTTCTTGGGTGCGTTCATGTTGACTGTTGCCGTTCTTCATATCGGTAACAGCATGGCAATTCCGGTTTCTTTCACTAAGTCTTACTCGCTTTATGCTGGTGCTGTTGATGCAATGATGCAGTGGTGGTACGGACACAACGCGGTTGGTTTCTTCCTAACAGCAGGCTTCTTGGGAATGATGTACTACTTTGTTCCAAAACAAGCGGGTCGTCCGGTTTACTCGTACCGTCTGTCTATCGTTCACTTCTGGGCATTGATTTCACTTTATATTTGGGCAGGCCCTCACCACTTGCACTACACGGCTCTTCCTGATTGGACGCAGTCACTAGGTATGGTGATGTCAGTTATCCTATTCGTACCGTCTTGGGGTGGTATGATTAACGGAATTATGACGCTATCTGGTGCATGGCATAAACTGCGTACTGACCCAGTACTTCGTTTCCTTATCGTTTCATTGTCTTTCTACGGTATGTCTACCTTCGAAGGCCCAATGATGGCAATCAAAACAGTAAATGCACTGTCTCACTACACTGACTGGACTATCGGTCACGTTCACTCTGGCGCGCTAGGTTGGGTTGCCATGGTTTCAATTGGTTCTATCTACCACTTGATCCCAGTGCTGTTTAGCCAGCCTGCAATGTACAGCACTCGTTTAGTTAACGTGCATTTCTGGTTAGCAACTATTGGTGTTGTTTTGTACATCGTAGCAATGTGGATGTCTGGCGTACTTCAAGGCCTAATGTGGCGTGCCGTAAACCCAGACGGAACACTAACGTATAGCTTTGTTGAGTCTCTAGAAGCGTCTAAGCCTTTCTACGTGGTTCGTTTCATCGGTGGCGTATTCGTGGTAGCAGGTATGTTGGTAATGGCATATAACACCTACATGACTGTGCGTGCACCCAAAGGCAGTATTGCAGTAGAACCTGAAGCTCAGGCTGCGTAATAAGGAGACGTGAAGTGAAAAATCCACATGAGTTAATTGAAAAGAACGTCGGCCTACTCACCGTTTTGATTCTTGTTGCAATCAGTTTCGGTGCTATGGTTCAGATTACGCCGTTAATGTTTCAACAACAGACGATGGAACCTGTCGAAGGTCTTCGTCCTTATACGGCACTAGAATTGGAAGGTCGTGACATCTATATCCGTGAAGGTTGCGTAGGTTGTCATAGCCAAATGATTCGTCCATTCCGCGCTGAAACAGAACGCTATGGCCACTACAGTGTTGCCGGTGAGTCTGTTTGGGAGCACCCTTTCCTGTGGGGTTCTAAGCGAACTGGTCCCGACCTAGCCCGTGTTGGCGGTCGATACAGTGATGAATGGCACCGCGTACATTTGATCAACCCACGTAACGTTGTTCCAGAATCTAATATGCCGGGTTTCCCGTGGTTAGAAAAGAACAAGTTATCAGGTGAGTTAACCGGTAAGAAGATGGAAGTGTTCCGAGGCTTCGGCGTTCCATATACCGATGAAGATATCGCAGGTGCGCAAGCGGCAGTGTCGGGCAAAACAGAAATGGAAGCCCTTATTGCTTACCTTCAATCTCTTGGCACACATTTGAACTAATATGGACCAGAGTATTGTAGGCAGCATTTTTACTGTCATCGTTTTTGTCAGCTTTATAGGCATAGTTTGGTGGGCTTTCAGTGGTCGAAACAAAAGTAAGTTCGACGAAGCCGCTAACCTACCCTTCGCTGACGAAGATAACAACGAATCAAAAAAAGATTAGCAGGAGTCTTAAACTATGAGTATGTTTTGGACAATATGGATTTCTGTAATCACCCTTGGGTTGATTATTGGATGCTATTTTCTTCTTCGCTGGTGTTTGTCAAACCAAACGGGCGTTGAAGAAGGTGAATCAATGGGTCACGAGTTCGATGGTATTATCGAACTAAACAACCAACTTCCACGTTGGTGGACAATTATGTTTTACGTGACTATCGTGTGGGGCTTTATCTACCTTGCACTCTATCCTGGCCTTGGTGCATACGAAGGCTTGTGGAAATGGCGTAGTTCAAACCAAAATGTTCAGTCGCTTGAAGAGTCAGCACAGGCTCGTGAACAAGCTTCTGCTGAAGGTTATGTTGTAGAGTATGACCGCGAGTTAGACTATGCAGCAGAGCAATTCGACCCAATTTTTGCAGCCTATGCTCAAATTCCGGTTGAAGAACTGGCAAAAGACCCAGAAGCAAACAAAGTAGGTAAGCGTTTGTTCCTACAAAACTGCTCTCAGTGTCACGGTTCAGATGCTCGTGGTCAAAACGGTGGCTTCCCTAACCTAACTGATAACGACTGGTTGTACGGTGGCTCTGGCGCTAAGATTGTTGAAACTTTAACGCTTGGTCGTTCAGGTCTAATGCCTGCACAACTTCCAGCATTAGGTGAACAAGGTATTCAGGAAGTGGCAAACTACGTGCGTAGCCTAAGCGGATTACCAGATGTAGATCCTGAGCTTGCAGAGGCTGGTAAAGGTAAGTTCATGGTATGTGCGGCGTGTCACGGTATGGACGCTAAAGGTAACCAAATGTTGGGCGCCCCTAACCTAACTGATACTACTTGGCTATACGGTGGCTCACACAGAGCTGTTGTAGAAACGCTAACGTTCGGACGTAATGGTGTTATGCCTTCATTCAAGAACACCTTGGGTGATGACAAAATCCATGTTGTTGCGGCTTACGTATACAGCTTGTCTGACGAATAGTCACTTACATAGCTAACGTATAAAAAGCCTCGTGACCACGGGGCTTTTTTTATGAGACTATTCAACTTCCTAACTATTAATACAACGCGCTAGTAGGATCTTAATGAACACACCTTGGTATAAACAGTTTTGGCCCTGGTTTCTTATTGCTGTACCTGTGATCACCCTTATTATGGGTGTAGTATTAGTACGTCTAGCAATAACCACTGAAGACAGTTTAGTAGTAGACGACTACTACAAAGAAGGAAAAGCGATTAACGCTAGGTTAGATAAAGTTGCCAATGCCCGTCGACTTCGTATTACCACAGACTTAACTATAGACAACGGTCGTATTGCCCTTAAATTTCATTCTGGCATACCACAGGAAGGTAATGCGTTAAAACTTACCTTTCATCATGTCACCCTAGAAGAAAAAGATACTGAAGTTTTATTGTCGCGAGATGCTACTGGTACATACCGTGGGTCCACTGATAATGATTTATCTGGTAAGTGGCGAGTGTCATTAATGCCAATGGACGAAGCATGGAAAATTCAACAAACCCTGACATTACCCTACGGTGCAACAATCAGATTTAATCCTTGATGAAAGACCCGAATTGCTATCATTGTGGACTTCCCAATGACAAAGAACATACCTACTCAACCCATATCTTGGGTGAAACTCGTCAGTTATGTTGCCCTGGTTGCTTGGCAGTTTCTGAAGCTATCGTTCAAAATGGCTTAGAAGATTACTACCAATTTCGCACTGAACCAGCAATAAAGGGCGATGACCTAATTCCTGCACAGCTCAACAAATTAAGCTTGTTTGATGAGCCCGCATTGCAAGAAGACTTTGTTATTGACCAGGGTAAACATAAGTCTATTCAGTTAACCGTTGAAGGTATCACCTGTGCCGCTTGTGGGTGGCTCATTGAGAAACAGCTATCAAAAGTTAAAGGGATAGCTCAAGTATCAGTAAACGTTCAAGAGCGTCGCGCTGCCGTATCATGGGACGACAATCAGCTAAAGTTGAGTCAAATACTCAATGCATTAAAGCGTATAGGTTATAAAGGCGCGCCTTTTCAACCCGACGATCATGAAGCTAGCTACAAAAGAGAAGAAAAAGCATTTCTTAAGAAACTCGGTTTAGCCGGATTAATGACTATGCAAGTCATGATGCTAATGGCCGGTTTGTATTTTGATTGGTTCGGCGCCATAGAAGCGGAAACTCGCGACTACTTTTACTGGGTGGCGCTTACCCTTACTACACCTGTTGTTCTGTATTCCGGCAGCCTATTTTATATTGGTGCCTCAAAAGCTTTGCTAGCCCGAACTGTGAATATGGATGTTCCTATTACACTGGCTGTCTTTGGTACCTACATAGCCGGCTTAAAGTCTACGCTTCTTCAAGAAGGAGAAGTGTACTTTGAATCCATTTGTATGTTCATTTTTTTGTTGTTACTGAGTCGCTTTTTAGAGCATAGAAGCCGACATCGGGCAGCGCAGATTTCTGCCAATATGACCCAATATGTACCAGTTTCTGCGACTAAAATAGATGAACACGGCAATCTCATTCAATGTTTGGCAAAACAGCTACAAAAGGGGGAGCTAACCCTGATAAAGCCCGGTGAAACCATCCCTGTAGACGGTATTGTCGTAGACGGATCGGCATCGGTAGATGAATCAATGCTAACAGGTGAATTTAACCCTGTGTTAAAAGAAGTTGGCAGTACCGTCTATGGCGGTACAGTCAGTAAAGACGGCAGCCTAACCATTCGTGTAACGAATACGCTTAAGCACGCCTTGGTAAATCAAATTGTAAGACTTCAAACCACCGCCATGGCAAGTAAGCCCAAAGTGGCTCAAATTGCCGACGAGTTTTCTCGTATATTCGTTATTGCCGTACTTGTGGTGTCATCGGCAACTTTTCTGTTTTGGTATTTACAGGGAAGTGATCGCGCCTTTTGGATCACAGTTTCAGTGTTAGTGGCAACCTGCCCCTGTGCACTTGGTCTTGCTACACCGTCGGCGTTAACTTGTGCAATGGCAAAATTAAACAAGCACGGAATTTTACTAAAGCGCGCCGATGCCATAGAACAGCTAACAAAGGTAAATACCATTGCTCTTGATAAAACGGGCACCCTAACCCAAGGAAAATTTTCAATTCAAGACACCTGGTTTAATCCAAATTATCCAGAAGATGCAGTACGCAACATTGCAGCCTGCCTTGAGTCGAGATCAGAACACCCTATTGCTAAGGCCTTCTGTGTAGAATCAAACACGTTGTCTTTACACAATTACAAAGTCACTCCCGGTGGAGGTGTTTCTGGAGTTATTGATGGAAATCAGTATTCACTGGGTTCCAAGCAATTTTGCTTTGGCGAAACCACCGCTCCAGCACTAGACATTGAAGCCAACGTATTTTTGGTCAGTGAAGGTGAATTGCTCGGAGCTTTTACTGTAAGTGATACATTAAGAGAAGACGCAAAAGACAGTTTGTCACAATTATCTGCGTTCAAATTAGCAATGTTTAGTGGTGATATACAGAGTAACGTTGACTCCGTTGCTAAGTCGTTATCTATCGATTTAGCAAAAGGAGAACTTTCGCCAGAACAAAAGTTTAACGAAGTAAAAGCGTTGCAACAGCAAGGCGATTCTGTACTCATGATGGGCGACGGAATCAACGATGCACCTGTGCTTGCCAGCGCAGATGTCGCTATTGCTGTGGGTAACGCAACTGACGTTGCGAAAACTGCTGCTGACGTTATTTTACTTGGCGACAAGCTCTCTGTTGTGCCTTTTTTACTAGCATCGGCACAAAGTGTTAAATCTACCATACGTCAAAATATGGCTTGGGCCGTAGGTTATAATCTGGTTATCTTGCCCTTTGCAGTGTCGGGTATACTAAGCCCTTGGATGGCTGTGGTCGGCATGAGTTTAAGCAGTATTATTGTGGTGTATAACTCAACGCGTTTACTAAGGGGTTAAAGTGAGTATTATTTATGTATTGATCCCCATCGCAATTATTATTGTTGCAATTGCAGTCTTGGTATTTTTCTGGGCGGTAAAGTCTAATCAATTTGACGACTTGGATCGTCAAGGATATAGCATATTGTTTGACGACGACCTTTCACCAGAAGAAAAAGCACTCGCTGAACAGCGTAAAAAAATACAACAACAAAGCGAATCCAATGACTGAGCTAAATGCTTTTTCGGCATTCCTCGTTGGCATTGCTGGGGGTGTTCATTGTATTGGTATGTGTGGCGGTGTTGTTGCAGCACTTAACGCGGTAACTCCTGCTGATCAAAATAAACTTCCTTACACCTTAGCGTACAACTTTGGTCGTATTACTAGCTACACAATCGCAGGGGCAATTACTGGTGCGCTTGGTCAAATGGCAACGAATTTCATTCCCTTAGGTGGGCCTATTTTGTCTTTTATCAGCGCGATAATGCTTTTGCTTCTTGCTTGTTACTTAGGCAACTGGTGGCGGGGATTGGTACATGTAGAAGCCTTAGGTCAACGACTTTTTCGTACTTTACAACCAGTGTCAAAGCGCTTTATTCCGTTTAAAAACCCCGCATATGCAATACCTTATGGGTTTATTTGGGGTTGGCTCCCCTGTGGACTCGTGTATTCAACCCTTACCTGGTCACTAGCGGTAGGTAATGCTATAGACGGCGCTTTAATAATGCTAGCTTTCGGGTTAGGCACACTGCCTACCCTAGTTGCTGCTAGTGTTGGAAGTCAGTACTTGATCAAAGGGTTTAAACATCCTATTGTACGTCAAGCCATAGCCATTAGTTTGTTAATGTATGCGATTTTCTTAATTTATCGAGCATTTCATGCTATCTCATAGTAGTATTCGTTTTATGAGTTCAAAGCGTCAAGTGTGTGTATTATGAGCAAAGGAAGCCAGTTTTCTATTCATTGTCAAAATTGCAGTTTCAGTCATTTGTGTTTGCCTGTTGCCCTCGATAAAACGGAAATCGAGTCTTTAGACGATATTATTGAAAGAAAAAAGCCACTTCACAAAGGTGATGCCCTTATTCAAAGCGGCGATCCGTTCTCCTCACTGTATGCCGTGCGAACTGGTTCGTTTAAATCTTTCGTCACTAACGCTGACGGAGAAGAGCAAATCACCGGTTTTCACTTTCCAGGGGATATTGTAGGCTTCGATGCCTTGCGAGAGAACAGACACCACAGTTACACTCAAGCATTAGAAACAGCAATGGTTTGTGAGCTTCCCTACGAAACACTAGATGAAGTGGCAATGCAGTTTCCTAAGCTCCGTCACCAGATAATGAGCTTTATGAGCGCTGAGATTAAGCAAGACCACGACATGATGATGCTACTTAATAAGCGCACTGCCGAAGAACGTCTAATGTACTTTATTGCTAACCTTTCTGAACGATTTGAGGCAAGAGGCTTTTCAAATAAAGAATTTCACCTAACCATGACTCGCAATGAAATTGGTAACTATTTGGGTTTAACAATTGAGACCATCAGCCGCCTACTTAGTCGCTTTCAAAAAGAAGGCATTATTCGCGTAGAAGGCAAGCTAATCACTATTACCGATTTCGATTTAATGCGAGACAAACTCAGTAATGTAGGCCGTCACAGTATTGTATGTGACGGATAAGCCAGCAAATTTTTAGCAAATTCCACCACAAAATTTCGATCACGTATTACACTTATAAGAGTTGCTTGAGTGTTATTGAACGAATGCTAGGTGGTGGTAATGATCGAATATAAGCATATTTTAGCCGTGGTTGACGCAGACCGCGACAATCAACCCTCCCTTGCGCGGGCCATAGAGTTAGCCAATAAAACTGGCGCGCGCATTACAGCAATGCTTGTGGTATACGACTTATCCTACGATATGACCACTATGCTTAGTCCGGACGAGCGCGAAGCCATGCGCGACGCAGTAACTAATGAACACGCAAAGTGGTTAGCTACGCATCTCGCCGAATTAGGATACGCAGAATTGGATACGGTGGTTGAATGGAACAATCGCGCCTACGAGGCCATTATTCATCATGCGATTAATTCTAGTGCCGACATAGTTATCAAGGCTACCCGTCGTCACGATGACCTTGCTTCGGTAATTTTTACTCCAACAGATTGGCACCTTCTTCGAAAATGCCCTTCTCCAGTATTGTTGGTTAAGGATCACGGCTGGCCTCCCGACGGGCAAATTATCGCAGCGGTGAATGTTGGTACTGAGGACGAAGTACACGCCAGTCTCAATGATAAAATCACCCTTATTGCGAATGACTATGCCAACCTTTTGAGCGGACACGTTAATTTGGTAAATTGCTATCCTTCCACGCCACTGAACATTGCCATTGAAGTCCCAGAGTTTGACGCAAGTACCTATAATGACGCAGTGAAAAACCATCACTTAAAACAGATGGCAATGCATGCCGAAAAATTCAATGTAGAGGGCGACCACTGCTACGTGAAAGAAGGTTTACCTGAAAAAGTGATCCCTTATATCGCCAAAGAGACTGACGCCGAACTCGTAGTGATCGGTACTGTGGGTCGTGTGGGATTGTCAGCTGCTCTTATAGGTAATACCGCCGAGCACGTCATAGACGAGCTCGCCTGTGATGTTCTTGCGATAAAACCCGACGGCTTTGTTTCACCGTTATCGTAGCTCATTCACACTTGCTTGGGTATAATGCAGTTTTTAGAAATTGATGTTACTGCAAAACTATGAGTATAAGCCTGACTGGTGTCACCGACGATGTTATTAAAACGCCAGAGAGTAAGCAAAAATATAACCTTAATAAGTTAGAAAAACGTTTGCGTAGAAATGTTGGTAAAGCTATCGACGATTTCGGCATGATAGAAAATAACGATAAGGTAATGGTTTGCCTTTCTGGCGGGAAGGACAGTTATACCCTACTCGATATACTCATGTTTATGAAACGGGTTGCGCCCATTCATTTCGATATAGTTGCGGTTAACCTAGACCAAAAGCAACCCGGCTTTCCAGAAGAAGTGCTTCCAAAATATTTAGACTCCCTTGGGGTCGAATACCTGATTGTTCAAGAAGACACTTACTCCATCGTTAAAGAAAAGATCCCTGAAGGTAAAACCACCTGTTCCTTGTGTTCAAGGCTACGTAGAGGCATTTTATATAGAACAGCAAAAGAGCTAGGTGCAACTAAAATAGCATTAGGGCATCACAGAGACGACATGCTCGAAACTTTCTTCTTAAACATGTTTCATGGTGGCAAGCTCAAGTCTATGCCGCCCAAATTGGTCAGCGATAATGGTGAACATATTGTTATTCGTCCATTAGCGTACTGTACCGAAAAAGACATTAAGAAATACTCTGAAGCAAAGGCCTTCCCTATCATTCCTTGCAACCTTTGTGGATCGCAAGAAAACTTACAACGACAAAATGTAAAAGCTATGCTTCAAGACTGGAATCGACGTTTTCCTGGAAGAATAGAGTCTATGTTTAGTGCACTCCAGAACGTTGCCCCGTCACATTTAATCGACAAAAATCTATACGATTTTAAAGGTATAGCCACATCAGACGCACCAGTCAAAGACGGTGATACGGCGTTTGATCAACCATCGTTTACTCATATTAGCCCCTCAACAAAAACTGAAGGGATCCAGATTGTTAACGTAACGGAATAGCTAAATGAAGATAGGACTTGCATTAGGTGCCGGAGCTGCACGTGGATGGACCCACATTGGTGTAATACGTGCATTAGAACGTTTAGGCATTCAAATAGATGTGGTTGCAGGCTGCTCCATCGGTGCTTATGTGGGCGCTGCGTACGCCAGTGGCAAACTCGACGAGTTACACGATTGGGCGGTAGGCCTTACTGAATGGCAAGTACTTGGTCTGCTAGGCGTTGGATTACGAAGAGGCGGTATCGTCAGCGGCCAGAAAGTATTTGATAAGCTTGCCAGTGATTTTAGTCTCCCCACATTCGAAGAAATGCAAAAGCCTTTTGCCTGCGTGGCCACCGATATTCACACTGGGCGCGAGGTGATATTTAATAAGGGTAATGTTGGACCCTCGGTCCAAGCCTCTTGTGCTATACCCGCTTTATTTGCACCGGTAGCACACGAAGGCCGTTGGCTTGTCGATGGTGCTGTAGTTAATCCTGTACCGGTAAACCTATGTCGTCAGTTAGGTGCAGATTACGTTATTGCGGTTAATCTTAATGCCGATTTCAGACATATACGATTGGAAAAGTTACGTCGAGATCACGAAGAGAACCAGCGTAAAACCGAAGATTTTCTGACTAAAAGCCATAATGCACTTAAGCAATGGTTTAGCTCTGACAATGAAAAATCGACAGACCAAACGCCTGATGAAGTGCCTACAGGCCTAATGACTGACGACGATGCTGTCGGTGAAAGTCACGAGCTTCAAATAATTGAGCAAGAAGCTAAGGATGTGCCTCCCCTTGGTGCTGCTCCTGGTATCATGAATGTAATGAGCAGTGCGTTGGAAATACTTCAGGCCAGAGTTACCCGCTCTCGGTTAGCCGGTGAGCCGCCTGATATTCTCATTGAGCCCCAACTGACAGACGTGGGTATCATGGAGTTTCACCGCGCCGGTGAACTTTGCTTGAAAGGCGAAGCTACGGTAGAGCGCCTCGCCGAACAAATAAGGTTTCAGCTACTTACCTGATGCTATAGCGGTAATACGAAGTGGTTCAACGGGCAAATTCAATGTGTTGTTCTCGTTGATCCACGATTCGTCTAATCGCATTATTCCTTTCATTATTGGTGGGTGCGCGTCAGAATGAAAATCTAAGTTCTGATCTTCAAACTGAAACATCAAGCCTTCTACTGATGGCATCATAAACGACAAGAAGCCACCCATTTCATTAAAGAATGCTTCGTACTGCGCATAGATAAGTTTGAGATCATCAGCGGAATAGCTGGTTTTAACGTAGGTAGACACTGTTTCTAATTGTACTGACATGTCACAAAGGTTTGCGCGTTCAGCTAAGTCAATACGAACAATACCATCAGCCAGCTTTAAGGCTCTTTCATGCGGTACGGTGAAGCGTCCCTCACTGGATACTTCCAATGGAATGATTTTTTTGTCGGTGACTATTTCTGCCTTGTTAATGCCACATAACCTGCTCTCTCCAACGCGCAGAAACCCAAACGCAAATTGAAGTCCTTGCGTATCTTCACTGTTCAGTTTATTCACGTGGCTATAAAAACGACTATATTCTACGTCTATGGTTTCACTTGACACCATTGCACTGAAAGAAACCAACAGAAAAAAAATTGCATTTCTTATCATTCTGATAAGTACTCCTCGTTATACCGAATCATATTTTGAAGCTCTTCTACATACGCTGCGCCACGCTCTGAATAGTTCATTAGTCCCTCAGCAAGCGCTACGCCGTTTATAGGTATTTGGTTTGCCCGTAACCTACTGCGGATCTCTCTCAACTCGCTGTAGGCCTCATGCCTATTTAAATTGCGCATGTAGGTATAGGTTGCTTTAGAAACGTTGTCGAATTTAGCCACTTCATGTGTTAAACCCGGTTGGCGTCGGGAGGGAACAAAACCACAACCTTCACTGAAACACCAAAGTCCATAAAAATTAAAACCTTGCTTGGCAAATCGACTCGTGCCCCATGCGGATTCGTTTGCAGCTTGAACGAGCACAAGATCGATAGGCACCACGTCAATCTTTTTAAGCAAGGACAACAACTGCAACGTAATCGTTTGACTGTCATCTACCCGGTATTCTTGCGTTAACCACTGTAACCTTTCTCGGTCGTTAGCGTTAAGGGGCTGTTTATTTAGTACTTGTCGATAAAGGGTCTGAACGTAGTGTCTTAGAGTGAGTAGATAATTATTTTGCTTAATTACCTCTGGTCTTAAGTAATCGAAAAATGCCGCTTTTTTCTCGTCTACATTGGTATACGCACTGAAATCAGGAACTTTTGCTGCCGAACGAGTCGCTATTGGTGCATCAATAATATCGGGAGTTGGCCTAGATATAATCAACGCATTAATCACGATCACCGCCAGCACAGCGAATGTTATCAGAACAATACGAAGGGTTTCCCGTTTAAGCATCAAAATGAGACTCGTTGCTAAGCTTTGCAGGCGTGCTTGAAATAAGCACAGCATCATCAAATATATATGAGTAAGCAATACCCATTACACAAAAATATAATGGCATTACCCACAATATCGTTAAACCATAACTCAGCGGTACCGTAATGAATAATAAAAACATCACACCATAAAGCGCCAACAAAGGAAGCCAGTTTTTATTAAAACCTTTGCATGAAGCAATAATAGCTTGCACAGGCGACAATCGTTTTTCAGCCACTAGTGTTAAAGCAAACACACTTGCCATCCACAAGTATACGCCGGGTATGATAACTATCGCACCTATTTGTACCAAAATGCTGATAAGAAGCTGGGTTAATGCCACTAAAAAAACTAAAGGGAAGAATTTAAAAACATCAAAAACGCTGATTTTATCGCCACGAGCAGCGCGAACACCCATAACATAGAGCCCCGTAAACAAGGGCGACAGTACCACTACACCCACGATTTCAATGATTGACTGGTGTTCAATGGTAAAGGTATTGTCTTCGTGAAAAGTGATATACTGAGACGCTACCGCTCCAAACACTATAAAAACAAGGGCAAGTATCACCGTGGCCTGCAACCAATTAAAAAAGTCTTTTTTCACTAATCTATTGGCTTGTTGAAGCACCGACTTTACACCAAGAGCCTGATTGGTATTGGGTTGTTTATTGTTATCACTCATAGGGTTTTGTGAAGGTCCTGCCACCATTTCCTCGTACAACAACTATCTGGTCGGTCAAGATTATACATGACTTGTTAAGCGGCCCCAAACTTAAGGCATTGAGAAAACTGTAAGCTTTGGTTACCCCAGTACTAATTTAGCCGCTAAGCCTATAAGTAATAACCCCATGGCTCTATCCAACCAATAGCCTTTCTCGCCGATAAAGCTTGCGACCTTGTGAGTACTCAGTAAAAACGACAAAAAACAAAACCAAACACCCGTCGCAAACGCAAGGTAAACACCATAAACCGCTTTAACACCTATTGGCGTGTTTATATCAATAAGTACCGTAAATAACGAAAGAAAGAACAAGGTGGCTTTAGGGTTTATTCCGTTGGTTAAGAACCCTATCCACAAGGCTTTCTTCGCGGTAATAGTGTCAAACTTCCCTGCTTCCTCATTTTCAGTTGATTGAGTTTTTGGTTGAGGTTTGCTGCGCAAAGCACCGATAGCAAGATAGACCAAATAGGCCGCAGCACAATAGCTAATGGTATCGTATAGCCATGGCGTTGTGGCAATAATTACGCTTAGTCCTACCAAGGAATACGCTACATGAACCAGTATCCCCAACCCTATTCCCACGCTAGTGAACATGGCTATTCGACGCCCATATGCCACACTGTTTCGCACTACGATGGCAAAATCTGGGCCAGGGCTAGCAACAGCAATTAGGTGAACGAATGCAATAGTTAGGAATTCATTTAAATAAGGCATAATCAATTGTTTTTATTGTTAATAAGATCGTTTACAAACTGAGGCACTGCCTCACTGGCAGGCCCTACATACGTGTGGTCGAAAAGGTAATTATTATCGCTGGGTACGAGGTTTATCTCGGTAGTTGTTATCCCCAACTGCTTTGCAAAATTTACAAAGCCTGCCGCTGGATACACTTGACCCGAGGTACCAATAGCAACGAAATGCGTAGCTTGCTCAATCAGTGACTGTATCTCGTCCATATACATGGGGACTTCGCCAAACCAAACGATATCGGGCCGCAATCCCCCCTTACGCTGGCAACACGAACACTCGGTAGTATGATCGAAGTCATCTTTATAATAAGTGCGCTGATTCGAATACATACACAAAGCTGAAAGTAACTCACCATGCATGTGAAGCACTTTTTTACTACCTGCTCGCTCATGCAAGTTATCAACATTTTGAGTAATAATGGCTACGTCAAAGCCATCGCTTTGCTCAAGCTTAACCAACGCATCATGCCCCAAGTTTGGAGCAACATTTTTATCGTGAAGTTGCGCTCGCCTTGCATTGTAAAAGCGGTAGACCAATGAAGGATTACGAGCAAAACCCTCTGGCGTAGCAACGTCTTCTATAGCGTGGTTTTCCCACAGTCCGTTACTATCGCGAAAGGTTTTGATACCAGATTCAGCAGAGATACCTGCCCCAGTGAGTATGACAATATTTTGTTTCATAGTAATAACTGATGGTTAGTCTTTGGTCACGGGGAAATCAAATGTCTCGCTGCCCCACTCTGACCAAGACCCATCGTAAACTCTAACATTAGTTGCACCGCACATAATGGCTGCTACACCTACAATACATGCAGTAACGCCAGAACCACAGCTGGTGATAATTGGCGCAGATAGGTCTATGTTGTTTTGCTCAAAAACCTGCTTAAGTACAGAAACAGATTTAAAACGCCCATCATCAAGCAAGTCGCCAAAAGGGATATTGTATGAGCCAGGTATGTGGCCACTTTTCATTCCAGCCCGAGGTTCTGGAACCGTTCCGTTAAAACGCCCAGCACCACGTGCATCAATGATTTGAGTGGATGAATCTAGTTCATTGAGAATATCGTCGCTAGACGCAAACCATATATTGTTTGGGTTTACGTTTAATGATACTTCAGGTAATTCGAATGCGCTTGGTGTGTTGCTTAAATGCCAACCGGGAAGGCCGCCATCCAATAGGAATACTCGAGATATACCAATAGCTTTAAGCATCCACCAAAGCCGTGGTGCACAGAACATGCCCCAATTGTCGTAGACTACGATGGGAAGCTTTGGGATTGTTGCACCCTCGAAGTAGCTCAGCAAAACTTCAGACGTAGGCATCATGTGGGGCAAACCCTTAGTATGGTCACTGCCGCCTGCATCAATATCTATATCGAGCGTATTGGGAATGGGTGAAAGTGTTCTGGAGTCTTCTTTTGCAGTAATTGGGTTGTTCATTAATGCTCGTACAGGCAATACCAGAGCACTGTTTACTTCCTGTACAAGCATTGTTCTAACTCCGTATTAAAGTACAGCTAGCGCTGCGTCGTAGTTAGGTTCTTCTGTAGTCTCAGCAACTTGTTCGGTATAAAGCACTTTTCCGTCAGTATCAATAACAACCACTGTACGAGATAACAAACCGGTAAGTGGCGCAGACTCAAAAGTAACGCCATAGTCTTCACCAAATGAACTACGGAACGTAGAACCTGTTGCTACGCTTTCGATACCTTCAGCACCACAGAAACGACCGGCAGCAAAAGGAAGGTCAGCAGAAACACAAATAATTGCCGTGTTTTCTAAGCTAGCTGCTTTCTCGTTGAAAGTGCGTACAGATGTTGCGCACGTGCCAGTATCAATTGAAGGGAAAATGTTAAGTACTACACGCTTTCCTGCTAATCCCGCTAAGGTAATATCACCTAAATCTGCACCTACTAATGTGAATTCTGGTGCCTGTGCGCCAACTGAAGGTAGTTCGCCAATAGTTTGAACGGGATTGCCTTGAAAAGTTACTGTTGCCATTGTGATTCCTTTATAACAGTGAGTGAAACTGCAACTATATGAGTAAAATCAGGGGTGAAGCAAGTACAAGTTAATGACTATTTTGTTATTTAATAGTGTGTTTGCACTCATTAATTTTCTTTAGGGTGAGGAATGTCGTCGATATGGGGCTTACCTTTGATGTAATGGTATCTAAAATAGTGGAAATAGGTTTTTAGATTATCTGCACATTGTGTTTCGCCCGCGAGCTTTAATATGTCGATAGCAATTTCAGCTGTACATTGTTGAAACCCATGACTTGCCTCGCGAAGTTTATATTCAGACTCCTGATTTGTTGGAATACTCAGCACAGGAATACCTCGTAAATATTCACTTTTCGTGAACATTTTTTTGGCTTCTCGCCACGTACCATCTAGGAATACGAACAAAGGCTTGCGCTTTTCTTCATGGTTAACCTCTGACACGCAGGGTTCATTTAACGCATACTCATGGGGAAATACGATATAAGGCTGATAATCTTTGTTGTTTAATAGGTTCAAAAGCGGCTTTTGAGGATCGGTGCGATGCCAAACAAACGCATGATTGTTCTTAACAACATCGGCGATAAGTCGTCCAGTATTAGTGGGTTTGTAGTACTCGCCTTTATACATCAACATAACCACGGCGCAATCGCCTGCGGGGACGGGCTTTTGGCTACACAGGCAATTATTCTTGGGTAACAAGCATTCATCACAACGAATTACTCGGCTTCCTCGAGCTGAAAACCCCCGCGTGGATTTAGCTAATTCCTGTTTACGTAAACACATTACAGAATTTTGGTGCACGGCGTAGAACTACTCTTAAATCAAAGCGCAAATTATATAGAGATTTTGGAGGGTATAAACTCACTGTAACAGTTTATTTTTACTGATTGCTAATATTCAACAATAGTACGAAAGGTAAGGTTGATGCGCGCTGTAGTTACCGCCTTCATTGTAGGCAAACGGTGTAGCCAATGGGATTGGGTGTCATTCTTCATGACAAGAAGGCTCCCATGTGCAAGAAACTGCACTATTGTCTCTTTGGTTCGCTTATGCTTAAACGCAAATTTGCGCTGCGCACCAAGACTTATACTGGCAATAGCACCATGTTTTTTGAGTTCTTTTTCGCTATCACAGTGCCACGACATTCCTTCACTACCGTCGTGATAAAGATTCAACAAGCAAGAGTTGTAAGTTTCGCCTGTCTCTTCCTGTGCTATGTTCTTGAGCGATTTTAACGCCGGAGTCCACGGCAAGGCCGTTTTGGTGACTTTGGAATAGGTATAATTAAAAGGCTTGTCGCCGTACCATGCAACTTTGCGCTTGGTAATCACTTCTTTACCAAAAATAACCGAACGATCATTTTGCCAATCAATGGTTGTAAACAACGTCGAAAAATACTGATCAGCATCTTTTTGAGACATAACGTTACCATAATAAAACACTGTTCCGTCGCAGGGTAATAAGTTTTGACGTATGCCTTCCAATTGTTCAAAGAGATCCATAGTTCATCAAATAAAGCTGTGACCCCTCCATATTATCAAATGGGTATAAAACCTGCGAATGTTCCCATAAGACAAGGTTAAAGTGATCACACTATAAGTTATCGTTGATAATTAATGATTGCAATATGCTTGACCAATCAAGTATATTACAACCATTAACAGAATAGGATTTTATCTATGTCTTCTTTATCTAACTCAATGCAGCTCATACTCACCTTGGTAAAAACACAAGGTCAGGTGCTAAAGCCTCTGGAAAGTGCGCTCTCATATCATGGTTTAAGTTTTACCGAATGGTTGGTATTACACCGTCTTAGTCAAACATCAGATTTCACCCTAAAACGGGCATCGTTGGCGACTAGTATTGGATTAACCGCATCAGGCGTAACCCGTTTGTTGTCACCCATGGAAAAAGTGGGTTTAGTTGAAAAGGCCACTAAAGCGAGAGATGCAAGAGTAAGCTTGGTTCGTCTTACAAGTGCGGGTAAGCAAACTTATATTGACGCAACTAAGAGTATCGAATTTGGCGCAGAAAAAGTGACCAATATGATGAACGAACAGCAAGCTGAACAGTGCTTAGGTTTACTTTCAACTTTGCACCTTTCTGCAATAGATGCAACACAACTGGGCTAATACATAGCTGCTATTTGAGGTAATCATGGAAGACTTAACTAAGGGTTCTATTCCTAAACACATAGTAAAAATGGCAGTGCCTATTGCTATTGGTATGCTGGTACAAACCTGCTACCTATTAATTGATTTGTATTTTGTCGGGGGACTCGGCGAGCAATCGCTGGGTGGCGTGAGCGCTGCTGCAAATCTTTCCATGTTTATTCTCGCGCTAACTCAAATGCTAAATGTCAGCACAGGTACTCTTATTGCCCACGCTGTAGGTCGTAAAGACCAAAAAGATGCCAATGTCGTGTTCAATCAATCGCTAATGGTGTCGTTAGTAATGGTATTAGTCACCTTACTTCTAGGTTATGGGTTTGCGCATGATTATATGAATATTATGTCTCTCGACGCTAGAGTGCGGGCTGAAGGTATAACATACCTTTACTATGTAATGCCGAGCTTAGCGCTTCAGTTTTCATTGGTGGCTATGTCGGCAGCAATGCGAGGTGCAGGCATAGTAAAACCTGCAATGCTGGTACAAATGCTTTCGTTAGTGGTCAATATAATTCTAACGCCAATACTGATAGACGGCTGGTTAACAGGCTACCCCATGGGAGTTGCTGGAGCTGGCCTTTCCAGCACAATCTCTGTGGCATTTGCCGTTATTGTGTTGTGGCGTTACTTTGCGAAATTTACCCAATACGTATCGGTAGCTCCCTCCGCGTGGAAACCTAAGCTACAAGTTATTCAAAAGCTATTAAAAATAGGCTTTCCCGCCGGTGCTGAGTTTTTACTCATATTTTTTAACGCTGCTTTTGTTTATTGGGCTATTCAAGGTTTTGGTGCTAATGCAACTGCTGCTTTTGGGTTGGGAACACGAGTATTACAAGCAATGATGCTACCGGCGATGGCAGTAGCTTTTGCCCTACCCGCCGTGGTTGGTCAGAACGTAGGCGCTAAACAAGCGCTGCGTGTTAAACAAAGCTTTAAGTGGTCTGTGGGTATGAGCATTATGCTAATGTGTGTAGTAACGGCCTGTTGTTTCTTCGCTGCTAACTCTGTTGTTGCATTTTTTACTTCCGAAACAGAAGTCGCCTTAATAGCAGTCACATACCTTACTATTATTTGCTTTAATTTTGTTCCATCTGGAATTATTTTTAGCTGTACGGGACTATTCCAAGGTATTGGCAATACTTGGCCAGGATTGTGGAGTAGCACTATACGCCTTGTGGTGTTTGTCACTCCGCTAGTATGGTTAACATCACAACCTAATTTTTATATCGAGCAGGTATGGTATTTATCAGTTGCTACTGTACTAGTACAAATGACTTTGAATTTGTATTTAGTAAAGGGGCAATTTGAGAAACTTGGACTATGAAAACCATATCCATCCATAAGATACAGGTGGGAGCGCTACGCTCCCCTCTGTGACCTCCAGTTCACTGTATTTAGCTGTCAGTCTGCTATAGGTTTCTGGGTAGTATATTTTGATAAGGGCCATGCGACTTAAATGGTGATTGTCTACAGCGGGATTGAATTGCATTACCCTATCAATTGTGTCTTCGAAACCATCAAGGTCGCCAGCTTTTCGAGTAATATTCAAGGCTGTATGAAGGGGGTCTTGGCCATTGTCAGCGTCACCATAGGTAAAGTTGTTCTCATATAGCCAGTCCAACAGCTCAATATCCCGTGCATGAGCTGCATAGTAAACTAATGTTTTACCGAATCCGTCTTTGTTATATATATTAAGCCCAGCGTCAGACAATTTCATAATGTCCCGCTTGTTAAGCAAGCGAAAGGATCTTAAGGCACCATAGTTCGTTAACTCGGTGTGTAACTGGCTAGCTAGAATACTGTTGTAATACCTCTCACCAAGTCTAAACATGTGAAGCATCACCCATTCTCGCTTACCTTCTGGTATACCTTTGGATAAAACAAGATCTATTCCTTCGCTAACTTTACCAGCAATGAACAATTCATATGCACTATCAAAGCTCATTCGCAATTCATTACTGATTCGGCCTTTAGGCATAGATGCAGCTTGACGTCTATCAAATACATCAGTCAAAAATGGGTCAATGGTGCTTAACTCTCTTCTGACGTGATATTCGTCGTCTCCAAATAGTTCTAACGTTCGTGCAATAATTGTATTAGCGTGTTCGGGTTGCCAGAGCGCTTCTAATTCACTAAGCGTTTCGGTGCAAACTGGAAGTAAAGATTCGACATCGGGTAAGTTATTTTCCTTTGCGTAATCTGCTATCTGCTCTGCTTTTAAGCGTTTTATCAATGGCAAGTTTTGATCAACAGCGATTACCTCCCGCGTTTGAATTTGAGTCAGATCCAAATAGTGTTCTACAGCTAACATGGAAATTTGCTCTTCGTTAAACTCATAGAATCTTCTTGGAAACGTACCTTCAACAAGCTCAGAAGATTTTGTTTTAAATCTAGCGCGCCCATTAGCTTGCATTAGCAATTTGACAACGCTTACTGCTCGCTCTATTCGGCTCTCATAAAGTGAGTGTTGCAGTCTACTGAGTGCCCACTCCATGCTTGAACCAAGATATTCATCGTGAGTTGGCTCATGGCCCATATTAAGCAGAATTTCTACAATAGCAGGGCGCGAGGCTATTATTGCGTAATCAAGCAGTGATACTGCGGCGTATTTATCATAAGCGACTAATTCATGGGTTGACCGCAATGCGTCTATTAACATGATTATGTCGTTATCAGAAAACGATGGTTCTAAAAGTACGTAAGCAACATCATCAATGATTACTTCATTCTCTTCGATGACCTTTACCTTTTCTGAATAAGGCAGGGTTTCAAACCCATCTAAAAATGGCTGAGGAAGCTGAGGGTGTACCCTGAATCCAGAATCGAAAAACGTTGGCATTGCATCTAACATTTGCTGGCTTAGGCTATTCACAATGTCGGTGAGTGGCGCATTTTTTCTGATATGAGTCACTCTGAAAGATTCGGCAAAATTACTGTTGGTAAAATATTCAATGGCGAGGGTGACGTCATTCAAAGAGTACTCTTCGTTATCTATGAACTCACCCCAGCTTTCATGTCTTTGTTTAGTCCAACCCCAACGGTAATTAGATACATCGCTTGTAAGTTGAACGCATTGACGAAAACTTTCCGAATCAAATGTTTGATGATTGTTGCTTGAAGTGGGGACGATTACTGATGATAGATCTTGATTACCCGTGGAACTTTCTACTGTATGGGTATCAGAAATAGTTACTTCGATGGGCGCAAAATAGTACCCAATCAATAGTACTAAAGCCACAATAATGACGACAGCTAATCCGTGCTTTTTCATCCTTGATAAATCCAGTGTTGTAATTTCTTAATGCTGTAAATCTAACAGGTAAAGTAATACTGTGAAATAATACTCAATCGTAACATAAGCTATTTGGATAAAAAGATTTATTAAAAGGTATTAAGAAATGGTGCCGGGGCCGAAGTTAAAAAACAAATCTAACCGATTGATTTAATAATTTATTTTAAAGTTAACTAACCATTTATAGCACCAAATGTAGCACCAATTAACTTGCTTAGCCTCATATAATTGAGGTATCGCTGGTGGTTATAAAAAATAAACTATATATAGCGAAACGGTATTATTTTTCTTCAAGTTCTTTCGAGCTTTCATTCTGTCCCGTCTCTATAACAGCGATACTTTCTGCTTGCTCCAATATTTTTGTCGCGTCCTCTGCTGAATAACCTTCTA
>Ga0256829_1000538_pt1 | contig 37247 bp, 37 predicted proteins | sample 131447metaG_FD_185979 | JGI IMG/M metagenome (GOLD analysis project Ga0256829, IMG submission 185979) | Hydrothermal vent microbial communities from Lau Basin, Pacific Ocean - 131-447 | ecosystem: Environmental > Aquatic > Marine > Hydrothermal vents | place: Pacific Ocean: Lau Basin | collected... | reverse complement strand
ACTCGCATGCGCATTGTTTCATAGGGAACTTTTATACTATGGAGTTCTTCTACAAGTTTTTGCATCTTTGGTATTGACCAATATTCATCCATTGCATTTAGTTTTTCAAACACTTCGTCAAATATTTTTGCATCATACTTTGGATTACCTTCTTTCCTACCTCTAGTATACTCTTTAAGGCTCTCTAATCCACCAGCATTATATTTTTATGTATCCATGTATAAAATGCATGTCTTGAAATTAAAAGAGCTTTTTGTATCTCTTTATTATTCATCCCTTGTTTTGCTAATAATATAGCCTGTAAGCGCAACCTATATCTATCTGGCTGTCGTGACTTTATCTCTTTTTCTAGTTCTTCTATTGTATTATGTTCTGCTATTTTTAGTCTCATATCTCTCTCTAAGCATCTTTCATTCTCTTATTGGGGATTGGTATAACTAAATATCCACCATTGTTTTCAATGTAACCATGTCCTGCATAATAAAATAATGCAATTTCACTATCATCTGCAAAAAGTTGGGTGATTTTATCTTTTAAAGAACCTCTTGTAATGCTTTGACTATCATTTGAAGCTGTTTCATGCATTATGTCAAAACAATGATTACAGCAAGATATACAAAGCCTGTTTCAAGTTTAATATAGGTGATGTCAGTACTCCATACTTGATTTACTCTCTCTGTAACCACTCGCCCTGCATAGTCCCTAAAGTCTTTAAGGAGATATGGATATTTGTAATGCTTTTATTAGCTGTAGTGGTACCCAAGGGGCTGTGGTGTACTGAATGGTTTTACTGGCATATAATAGAAGCTTGACTTACTTATTTGCAGTAATCTACACTGTTTATTAAGAGACATATTAAGCTTGGAATCAATCATAGATTTTCTCTCTTTAGAGGATGCTAAGCTGTGTAGCTTTTCCACAAGAAACTCTTTTTCAACAACTGTCTCACCAAGTTTTTTGGCAATCGCATCTTTGTCTTTTTGAAGAATTTCTATCTTCTCTTTATACTCTTTGACAACTGTACTTTTATCAAATGCCAATGACATATTTTCTAAAAATTGCTTTTTTCATTGTTTTAAACTTACTGGTAAAACTTCATATTTACTTGCTATCTCATTAATGGTTTTTTCACCTTCTAAAACTTCAAGAACCAATTTCGCTTTAAAATAGGCACTGTAACTTTTTCTTTTTGTACTCATTTTGAATCCCTATTTCTTCTTTTTCTATTTTAACATTTTGAAATTAAAATCTGAAATTTACTGGTTCAGTTTTAGGGGTTCATTATACTCCAACTTTCTACTCTTCTACAAATCCAAAATCTTCTGCTTCGCTATTTTTTTGGGCTTCTTTGATGTCATCTATAAGCTCTTTACACTCATCTTCTTCTATATCACCACTCATAATATCATCTAAAACATCTTGTAAATCTGCTTTAAATTCACGAAGTTCTTCTATATCCTCTTTCGCATCTTCTGTTGCCTCTTTATTATCCGCAATTTCTTCAAAAATAGCATCTAAAGATTCGTCAATATCTGGAATAACCGTCTCTTTTATAAGTGTTTCTAATTTTTGTGCATATGACATTTTTTTCCTTTGTATTTTGTTTGAGTAATTATACCATTTATTTGAGTATTGGTACTTTTATTGCTTTAGTTAAGTACTATAAAGCAGGGAACAAATATATATGACACCAAAAAATGAAATCACACGAAGCCTTTTAATAGATAAAAATACATGGAACGATTCCATGAAGTATTCAAGAGAACGATATAAGATGAGTTTGAGTAAAGTTGTAGAGTCTCTGCTTAAAGAGTGGCTTGCCAAAGAAAAACGCAAACCTTTAGACAACTCAAATCAAGGGAAATTTTTCGATTAGACTCAGCGGGCATAGCCTGTGTTTTTCACTTCAAACTCCTTATAATCTAAAAGTTCTAAAGCACTTTTTTTGTTCATCTTTCGAGCAAAATCTATTGCACGGAATCCCTTCATGTCTTTTGTATCTTGTTTAGCACCATGAGCAAGTAAAATTTTTATAATTTCAATTCTCCCATAACAAGTCGCAGCCATTAAAGCAGTAAAGCCACTTCTTCGTTGTGTTTGGTTGATGTCAGCACCTTCATTGAGGAGATACTCTAACATTTCAATATTATTATATGTCACTGCCATATCTAAAATACTCACACCCTCATCATCAAAATCAAATTTGTTAGCACCTTTTTCCACAAGAAGCATTACTGTCTCAAAAGAACACCCTTCTCTCATAGCACAAGCAAGTACAGACTCACCTATTTCATTACATTCATTGACATCTGCACCATTTTTTATATGTTTTTTTATACCGAGATAATTATCATCTCTTAAAAGTTCAATCCATTTGTTCATAATGATAGTATATATAAAAGTTTATTAGTTATTTTTATGCATAATTACACCAATAAATTAATTAAGCGAGTTTTAACAAGAGGATTTTAATCTAAATAATTTATAGCTTGCAAATAATGCTCAGATAGTTTGTATTTGTCTGCTGTGATTTCTCTTATATCTTTAAAGCTCAACTGACCTTGATTATAGACGATTACTTTACTTGAATGACTATGTTCTCGAAGATAATCCACGGCATTTATTATAAAGTCAAATGCCATCATTCTATCATACACAGTAGGATTGCCCCCTCTTTGAATATGTCCTAGTATACTCACTCGTGTTTCAAGTTCTAATTTTTCTTGAATCCATTCATACACTTTATTTGTTTGATGTGTCCCTTCTGCAACAATTGCGAGAACATATCTTCTTCCATTGTCTATCTCTTTTTTTAATCTTTTTTCCAAATCTTCACGAGCAAATATAGTCTCAGGAATGACACATACTTCAGCACCACTCGTTATGGCAGAAACTGCTGCTAAATAACCACAATTCCTGCCCATAACTTCTACAACAAAAGCACGATTAAAAGAAGAAGCGGTATCTCGAATCTTATCCAATGCATCACGAATAACATTTAAAGCAGTATCTACACCTAAGCAGTATTCTGTACCGTGTATATCATTGTCAATTGTACTTGGTATACCTATAAAACTTATATCAAATTCACTACTAAAAACATCCATAGCACGGAAAGAGCCATCGCCACCTAAAACAACTAAACCAGTAATGTCATAGGCTTTTAAATTTTCGTATGCTTTCTTTCTATACTGGGAATCAAAAAATCGTTTTGAACGAGAGGATCGAATAATAGTACCACCCATATGAAGGATACCTGCAACATCTTGGTGGGAAGCTTTTTTTATTTTATTGTCGATGAGACCTTCAAGACCTTCATAAATCAGATAAGTTTCTATTTGTAGCTTTGTACAGTAATCCACAAACTTTTTAATCGCAGGATTCATTCCAGCGGCATCACCGCCAGAACTCAGGATAGCAAATGCCATCGTATCTTACTCGTGTGTGCCTATGAGTTTTGCCATATCGACAAGTCTTGAGCTATAACCCCATTCGTTATCATACCATGCTAAAACTTTTACGGTTTTTTCACCAACAACACTTGTCATATCAGGTACAAATGTTGAGCTGTAAGTACTGCCAATGAAGTCTGTTGAAACTCTTTTATCCATATCGACTTCTAAAAGACCTGCAAAACCATTCTCTGATGCTTCTACCATTGCATTAATTATTTCTTCTTTTGTCACAGCTCTTTTTAAATTGGCCGTTAAATCCACAACAGAAACATCAGGTGTTGGTACACGCATCGCATATCCATTAAGTTTACCTTGCAGTTGTGGCATTACTAGTCCTATGGCTTTTGCAGCACCTGTTGTTGTGGGTATCATATTGACAGCTGCCGCACGCGCACGTCTAAAATCTTTACTGTGTTTTACATCTAAGATATTTTGGTCATTCGTATAAGAGTGAATTGTTGTCATTAAACCATTTTCGATTCCAAAAGCATCATCAAGTACTTTACAAATTGGAGCAAGACCATTTGTTGTACAACTTGCATTAGAGATTATAGCCTCCCCTTTGTAATCATCACTGTTAATATTGAGAACGTATGTTGGAGTATTATCTTTTGCTGGAGCAGACATGACTACTTTTTCAACACCACCATGTAAATAAGCTTGACAAGATTCTGTTGTCAAAAATGCACCTGTACATTCTAAGACAACTTTCGCACCACATGAACCAAAATCAACTTTTGCGGGGTCTCTGTCGCTAAACATTCTGACAACTTTACCATTGATTTCAATGTTTTCATCATCTATCACTTTTGCATCAATTCCCTTATGGACTGAATCATATTTTAAAAGGTATTCAAGCATCTCAGGTTTTGAAGTTGTATTTATTGCAACAAGTTCAATGTCCTCGCGTTTACTTACTATTTTAATAACAATAGAACCAATTCTTCCCGTACCATTTACAGCTACTTTTAATGACATAATATTTCCACTTTATATAAAATTTTTATGATTATATCTTAGATTTCTTGTGATTTTCATAAAATATTAACTATAGTTTGATATAATGCTACTTATAATAAATAATTATGAAGGGAAAATTTTATGAAAAGAAGAGATTTTTTTAAAGTATCTATTGCAGCTTCTACTGCTATTGTAGGGAGTTCTTTATCGGCAGGTGAAACAACTCAGCCTATTACAGGGAGAAGTATTTCAAAATTTACTTTTCCTGAAAAAAAGCCAATGATTACATATTCTGATAGACCACCACTTTTGGAAGCGCCACGTGATGTGTTTACACAGAGTTTAACACCAAATGATGAATTCTTTGTCAGATGGCACTTACCAGATATTCCAACATATATCGATCCAGATACTTATACTATCAAGATAGATGGGCTTGTTGAACGAGAGTTAAATATATCTTTAAAATCTTTAAAGCATGATTTTGAACAAGTTGAAGTCACTGCTGTGCTTCAATGTGGAGGTAATAGCCGTTCTGCCTTTCACCCTATTCCTGGTGGGATTCAATGGGGAAGTGGTGCTATGGGATGTGCCAAATGGAAAGGTGTACGTTTAAGTGATATTTTAGACCGTGCTGGACTGAAAAAAAATGCACAATGGATAGGTTTTAATGGCTTAGAAAAAGCTGCTTATTACAAGACACCAAACTTTGTACGTGAATTACATTTAGAAGAGTTAGATGATCATGTGATTTTAGCCTATGAAATGAATGGTGAAGATTTACCATACCTCAATGGTTACCCATTACGTTTAGTACTTCCAGGATATTACTCTGATAGTTGGGTTAAAATGATGAGTCATATCACAGTGACTAATAAATATAAATCTCTCTTTTTTATGGACGAAGCATACCGTGTTCCAGACAATAAAACAGAATCAGAGACTCCTGAAAAACACTTTAAACCTACAAAACCAATTGCAAAAATGAATGTTAAATCTGTGATAGGCTACCCATTAGAAGGTGCAAAAATTTCTCACAATTCACAACTTGTAGTCCGTGGTGTTGCTTTTGACAGTGGACTAGGTATCAAAGATGTTAAAATTTCTCTTGATGATGGTAAAACATGGGAGAGTTCTCTTTTAGACAATAATGCAGGAAGATATGCCTATAAAGCTTTTAGATTCTCATTTAAGCCAAGTACATATGGAAAAATCAACATTATGGCAAAAGCCATCAATAGACTCGGTGAAGAGCAACCTCTTGCCAAAGATATCTTGTGGAATCACGGCGGATACAAATACAATGGTATTGATGTCGTTACAATAGAAGTAGTTTAGGAGAATAATATGATGATAAAAAAATTAATACTATTAGTAGGTTTAGTGAGCAGCACTCTCTTTGCACAGGTAAAATCTGAAGTTGAAGTACCTTATGTCTCGTATGAGATAAAAATGGGAAAAGGTTTTGATGCAGTCAATGGCAACTGTTTAATGTGTCACTCATTTGGTTATATTATAAATCAAGGACCACAATCTCGTGAGTTTTGGAAAAAGAAAATTGATAAAATGATTACTCATTTTAAAGCTCCTATCGATGAAAAATCACAAAAAATAATTTTAGATTATCTTTATAAACATTATGGAAATGGAAAACTAAAATAAAAAGTGTGCAAATTTATAAGTCTTCTGAGACTTATAAATTTTATAATTTAGCTAATACCAAGTTTATAAAGTTTCTTTCGATCACTCGAACCTGCGATATTGAGTTGTTTTCTATATTTTGCAATCGTTCTTCGCACCATCTTCACTTGAAAATTCTCTTCTATAAGTGCTAAAAGTTTCATATCACTCAATGGTTTTGCCCTACTCTCTTTTTTAATAAGTCCGATTAAATACTCTTTGATAGCAGCATTACTTACCTCTTCATCTATCGCTGTTGTAAAGAACTTTTTCATTGCTATTACACCTCTATCGCAAGCAATGTATTTGTTTGCTATGGCACGTGAAATAGTCGAAGGGTTATGTCCAAACTCATCTGCTAAAGTTTTTAAAGTAAGTGGCATAATCTGCCCACCTGTAAAAAAATCATACTGGTACTCTACTATCATCAATCCTACTTTATAGAGTGTTGCCTTGCGCATATCAAGAGCATCTACTAAAGATTTTGCTTCTTTGAGTTTTTTACTGATAAACTCATGCTTTACAGCATAATTTGTATCTAGAGTAATCGTTGGGTAATAGGCATCATTGAGTTTTACTTCTATGTTGTTATCAGTATCAAAATAGATCATTAAATCAGGCACAATCTGTGCAGACTCTTCCATATACTCTAATGCAGGTGGATTTTTAAATGATGATATAACCTGCATTACTTCAGAAAAATCATCTCGTAAAGAGTAACTATAAATTTCTTGTAGATTGCCAATTATCTCCACGGCTAAACTATATGCACTATCACTTATCTCTGTATTATCAAGCTGAAATAAAAAAGATTCTGCTAAATCTTTGGCTCCTATGCCTACAGGGTCAATATGTGCAAAACGCAAGCGTGTTTTTTCAAATATTTCTAAAGAGATATGCTCTTTTTTGCAAAATACTTCATCATTACCTTCATAGTAACCATTCTCATCTAAATTTTCCACTACAAATTGGGCAATTTTTTGAGAAATTGGGGTTGGGAAAAGTGGTGCTTGGAGTTGTTCGTCTAAAATCTCATGGAGTGTTCTTTTATGAATTGTTAAGGCTTCTATTTGTTCAGTTCTTGAGTTACTGACAGCTCGAGAGATAATCTTTTTGGGGATTTTTTTTTCAAAATCCTCTTCATACCCTGATGCCACTTCAACGACGGGGTTAGCTTCCACAAAAGGAGCCATAGCCTCTCCCAAATCTGACAAACTTGAATGTAAAATAGGCAACCAATTCCGTAAAGTATTGGAGAGCTTATGCTTATTTTCTACTGATTGTCTTTGTCTGAGTGCTGCCATGGGTTTCTAAGCACTAAAGCTTAAACTCCTCACCGAGATAGTGTGTACGTACATCTGCGTTTTGTCCTATCTCATCACTCGTTCCACTCGCTAAAAGAGAACCAGATTTAATCACATAAGCACGGTCACACACAGCAAGTGTTTCTCGCACATTATGGTCTGTGATAAGCACCCCAATACCATATGAAACAAGCTGTTTAATGACTTTTTGAATATCCATCACAGCGATGGGATCTACTCCTGCAAAAGGCTCATCAAGGAGTAAAAATTTTGGCTCATTCACTAAAGCACGAGCAATCTCCACACGACGACGCTCTCCACCTGAAAGGGACACTCCCTTACGGTAACGAATCGGTTCAATGTTAAACATATCAAGCAGTTCTAAAATGCGTTCTTCTTGTTTTTCTTTATCTTTTATCGCCACCTGTGCTGCCACCATCAAGTTGTCTTCTACACTTAAATCTTTAAAGATAGATGCCTCTTGTGGTAAATAGCCTATGCCCTGCAAGGCTCGTTCATGAAGGGGTTTTTTGGAAATGTTTTCATCATCAAAAAAGACCTCCCCTGCCGTTGCTTCAACTAGCCCACATATCATGTAAAAAGTTGTCGTCTTTCCCGCTCCATTTGGTCCAAGGAGTCCTACAACTTCTCCGCTTTTGACTTCAAGACTCATCCCCTTAACAATCTCTAAACTTTTAATCTTTTTTTCCAAACCTTGCGCTTTTAATATGTGCATATTTTATACTCTCTTTTATCGTTCTCAATTTTGTCTATATCTATGCTTATTACTTCGATACCGACACTTTGTAACATCTCTATGAGTTTATCATCGCCCCACTCTATAAAATGGTAACCTGTTTTATCAAGCTCTTCAAGCATACCTAGAGAGAGAAAATGTTCCAAACCATGATTATAGATATCATAATGAAAAAGTCTTTCACCGTAACATTGTTGCAGTGAAAATGTCGGTGAAGTTACATCCTCTTGTACGCCTAACTTTTTTGCAACTGCTTTAACAAAAGTCGTTTTTCCAGCAGCTAAGTCCCCTCGAAGTATGACAACCCCCTCATCAAAGCTCTCTAAAACAATCTCGACTAATTTTTCTATCTCATCTAATGCTAAAGTATATGTTTTCATAATTTGTTCGATATTTCGATGATTTGACGTAGTTTCTTTTTTGGTCTTGCATTTGCTATGGCTTCTCTGGCTATTTCAAGTCCATCTTGCATATCTCTTGCCATCCCATCTACCATAAGCGAAGCAGCCGCATTTATAAGGACAATATCTCTTTGCGCATCTGTGGCATTTGCATCAAAAATATTTCTTAAAATATTTGCATTTTGTTTTGCATCTCCACCTTGTATAGCTTCAAGTGGCACGCGTTTTATTCCGTAGATTTGGGGGTCTATTTCAAACTCTTTGACACTTCCCGCTTTGAGCTGTGCTGCATAAGTAATATCACTAATCCCTATCTCATCCATGCCCTCTTTTGAACTCACCACAAGTGCGGAAGTTGCTCCATTTATTTTGAGAGCTTCTAGCATTTTAGGAACAAATACTTTATCAAAAACACCCAGCATTGATTTGTTCACTCCTGCAGGATTAGTTAAGGGTCCTAGGATGTTGAAAATCGTCTTATCTGGAATGCTTTTTCTAATAGGTACAATGAATTTCATGGCAGGATGATGATTTTGTGCAAACATAAAAGTAAAGCCACTCTCTTCAAGGAGTCTTGCAGAATTTTCTATACTTAAATCAAGTCGAACACCTAAGGCTTCAAACATATCCGCACTTCCACTTTTTGAAGTAATGGAACGGCTCCCATGCTTAGCAACACTTACACCACAAGAGGCAACTAACAGTGCAGTAGTTGAAGAGATATTAAAAGAGCCTATCTTATCGCCTCCTGTGCCTACAATATCCATCGATTTTTCACGAGTCTCTTGTCTGATTGGCAATGGCAAAGCAAAGCTTCGCATTACATCTGCAGCAGCAGCGATAGCATTGACAGAGGTACTTGCATCTAAAACCATACTTGAAAGAAACTCTCGCATTTGTACATCACTCATTTGATGTTCAAAAAGGTTTGTAAACTCTTTTTTAGCTTCCTCATAAGTCATGAAATTTCCTTTACATACTCATCTTGCAAAGATTTTGGGGTTGATTTTGTTGTAGGGATTTTAAGTACCTTATACTTTTTGGAAGATTCAAGATAGTTAATCGTAATGATACTTCCAACATCTACCCCTTTACTTGCCTTTGCGACAACATCATTTATAAGTACTACCTTGTTACTTATCATATCTTGTGCGATACTTCTGCGTTTGGTAATATTGACTGCGTTTAAAAATTTATCGATTCTCATTGTTTGGTTTTCCAAATGATTTTTTCTTATTGTAGACAAACTAAACTGAAAGAAATGTAATAAAAAGGAAAGTTGGAACAATTATTGCATTATTTATTTTAAAAAGATACTTTTATGCAAAAATTTTATACAAACTCCATGTTAGAAATCACTACTACCTTACAAAAAAAGCTCAAAACCATGCAAGCAAAAGAGAAAATAAAGTTTGAAGTACTCAACCCTGACATTGCCAGTTCAACTTATAGTGGCAATTTGATAAGACATAACAATCACAATTTTGTTTATAGAAGCTATAAATCATGGATTGATTTAGCCCATATTTTAAGCTGTAGAATGTTGACACCTCAAATACAAAGTGATGCAACTATTATCATTATCTTTGAAAAGCTTAATCCTGATGAGAGTTTTCATAAGAGTATCAACGATAAAGAAGAAAAATATGGTAAAGCCTCTATTTTCTCTCAGATTCATAAAATGCAAGAACCTGCATTTCTCCACTACTATACACAAGCACTCCAAAATATTCATGTAGAAAAGCGCACTCGGATTCTCAACCTTGGGGTCAATAGTGGAGACGAGTTTGCACTTATCAAATCGCTTGTAACAAATTTTCAAGATTTAGAACTTGTGGGGATTGATTATTGTGAGTCTGCAATTTCTCAAGCGAGAGAAACATTTAGAAATGATACCAATGTCTCTTTTTATGCACACGACATCAATGATTTAGCTACTCTAAATTTAGGCGAATTTGACCTCATTATAAGCATTGGAACTTTGCAGAGTTCTAATCTCGAGTTTAATCCCCTGCTTATGTCCATAGTCCAAAACCAACTTAAACGCAATGGGGCGATAATTTTAGGCTTTCCAAACTGTCGTTTTATAGATGGGGAAATGATTTATGGAGCGAGAGTGAAGAACTATGCTTTTTCGGAGATGGGACTCCTTTACAAAGATGTCATCTTCTCTAAAAAATATCTTCAGCAAAAAAAATACCGTGTTACGATTACAGGAAAAGATTATATTTTCCTCACGGCATCTTCTATAAGATAGAATTGTCTTTAAACGTTAAATCGAAAGTGCATAATATCGCCATCTTGGACGATGTACTCTTTCCCTTCAAGTCGCATTTTTCCAGCTTCTTTGGCTTTGGCTTCACCACCGAACTCCACAAAATCTTCATAAGCGATAACTTCTGCACGGATAAAACCTTTTTCAAAGTCATTATGAATGGCAGCTGCTGCACGCGGTGCTGTTGAGTTTTGGCGGATTGTCCATGAACGCACCTCTTTCACACCAGCTGTAAAGTAACTCATAAGTCCAAGTTTATGGAAACCTTTATGGATGATTTGTTCAAGTCCTGACTCTTCAACACCCATATCTGTTAAAAATTCTTGTGCTTCTTCATCATCAAGTCCAATGAGTTCTTCTTCTACTTTTGCACAAAGTTTAATGAGTTCACAATTATTTTTACTTGCATGTTCTTTCAAAGCAATGACATATTCATTATCTTCGAGTAAACCATCTTCATCTGTATTGGCACCGTACATAATCTCTTTATCTGTTAAGAATCGCACTTCATTTACAAGTTGTAAGTACTCATCACTATCAGTTTTATCATAATTTCGAGCTAAATTTCCATCACCTAAAAACTCTAAAAGTTCTTCTGCTACTTCTAAAGTAGCTTTCGCACTTTTATCTGCTTTTGCTTGTTTTTTCAGTCTATCAATTCTATTAGCAAGAACTTCAATATCTGCTAAGATAAGTTCACCTTCGATGATTTCTACATCACGAAGTGGGTCAATACTCCCTTCATTATGCACAATATTTTCATCATCAAAACATCTTACAATTTGTAAAATCACTTCTGTTTCGCGGATGTTAGAAAGAAACTTGTTTCCAAGCCCTTCACCTTGAGAAGCACCTTTAACAAGCCCTGCAATATCTACAAAATCAAGTGTTGAGTACTGAATACGTTCAGGATTAACAATCTTTGCAAGTGCTTGCAATCTTTTATCTGGAACAGGAACCACTGCCTTGTTTGGCTCTATGGTACAAAATGGATAGTTAGCTGCCTCTGCGTTTTGTGCCTTTGTGAGTGCGTTAAATGTTGTTGATTTACCTACGTTTGGAAGTCCGACTAAGCCGATTGCTAATCCCATTTTGAACCTTTATGTGAAATATTTTTCGCAATTATAGCGAAATTTATATTTTTATTTAAAAGAGTTTTGGAATCAAGCGTGCTGTATTTTGAGAGTACTCTTTATAAGCTTCCCCTTCACAGTGCCACAAACGCTCTTCGTAAAACATTTTTACTAACATATTGACAACTAAAATAGCATACACCGAGAGTGTAAAAGTATTGGCATATAAAAGAGTTAATCCGAGTGTACCTGTAAGTACAGAAGCATACATTGGGTGTCTTATGTAGCCATAAATACCATCTGTGATTAGGGTACAATCTTCTCTAATATCGGGACGAATGTTAAAGTTTCCAAGTGTGTTTTTGCGTAATGCTAAGATACCAATAGCTAAACCAAGAATGATAAAGAATATTCCCAATCCTAAGTTTTTTGTAGGTGTTCCCAAAGGAAGTGCTAACAAAAAAATAGCCGCAAATTGTATAAATACTAAAATTTTACTTTTCATTTTTTCTCCTAATTATCTAAAATTTCAATCGCTTCATTACCATCGAGTACGGCAAGTAGCTTAGAATCCACTCGTATAGCAGACTCAATCACAACATTATGCAGTTTTGAAACGATGGTAACTTGCAATGGACGGTTTCCAGGGTGCTGTCTTATAAGTGCATACAAACTCTCTAAAATTACCCCTTGTGCATCCATTCGTACAGCAATATTTATAGGTTCAGGTGGTTTTTCCTGCACCTCTTTTCTGACTTTTCTCGTCTCTTTTTTTGCTTCTTTAAGTGTCATAATCTTCGTAATGCCGATACGTGGTCCAAAATCAGTATGGGTAATTTTACCTTTAAATGCGATAGGTTCTTCTTGATTCATCTCTCTTAATTTTTCGAGTTTATCAGAAAAAAGCATTATTTCCATATTGCCATGAAAATCCATGAGGTTTACGATGGCAAATTGATTTCCTTTTTTACTCATTTTAACTGTTATCTCTTCAACTTTACCGATGAAAACAGCATAAGAACCATCTTTTACATTTTCAAGTTCTGATGAAAGTGTATAGGTCAGTTCATTAATCTCTTCTCTAAAATCATCCATTGGATGCCCAGAGACATAAAACCCTAAAGTGTCTTTTTCAAACTCTAAAATCTCTTTAAGTGTGTACTCCTCAGAGTTTGTAAGGTTGAGTTCTACTATGGTTATACTTTCATCATCGCCAAAAAGACTGCCGACTGCATTTTTTTTAGCTTCACTTGATTTTTTTGCGGTATCGACAATGAGTTCTATTTGGTCAAGGAGTGCTTTTCGTGAGTAGCCATATCTATCAAAACCACCTGATTTTATAATGGCTTCGATGACTCGTTTGTTCACTTTACTCGGTTCAATACGATTGACAAAATCTTGCCATGAAGTATAGTCTCCATTGGATTCTCGCTCTTCAAGCATAGCATGAATGGCTGCTTCACCAACACCTTTAATCCCACCAAGACCAAAAAGAACGATGTCTTTTTCATCTTTTGTGATAGCCGAAAACTCTAACTGCGAATCACAGATATCTGGGGGACCTAGTTCTATACCCATGCGTTTTACCTCATCGATATAGCGTACTACTTTATCTGTATTGTCTTTATCACTGGTTAAAAGAGCTGCCATAAATTCATTTGGGTAGTAAGTTTTGAGCCATGCAGTTTGAAAAGTAACCATTGCATACGCTGCAGAGTGTGACTTGTTAAACCCATACCCAGCAAACTTCTCAATCAAGTCAAAAAGTGCAGAAGCCAGTTTATAATCAAGTCCGAGTTTTTGCGCACCCTCAGAGAAAAGTCGGTTATATTTCTCCATCTCTTCTACTTTTTTCTTCCCCATAGCACGACGTACAATATCCGCCCCACCAAGGCTCATACCACCGATGATTTGTACTATCTGCATTACTTGTTCTTGATAAACAATCATCCCATAAGTTGGTCCAAGTGTATCTTTGAGCAGGTCAAAACTTACCTCTTCAAAGGGGTAAAATACCTTCTTGCGTCCATGTTTACGCTCGATGAAGTCATCAAGCATCCCAGACTCCATAGGTCCTGGTCTATACAGTGCCAATACTGCAATAAGGTCTTCAAAATTATCAGGTTTGAGGCGTTTGTTCAAGTCTTGCATACCACTCGACTCTATCTGGAACATTCCCACTGTTTCACCTGTTTGGATGACTTCATAAACATGTTTATCATCTACATCTATCTCGTCCCAGTTTACATTTACATCATAACGGCGTTTGATGAGCTTAACTGCATTTTGGATAACATCAAGAGTTTTAAGACCTAAAAAGTCAAACTTAATGAGGTCAATGTCTTCCATATAATTAAGCGAATACTGTGTAACAAAAGTATCTTCACCACTTGGCTTATAGATAGGTGTTTTTTTCCACAGCTCTTCATTACTTATCACGACACCTGCAGCATGGATTCCAGAATTACGTTTGAGTCCTTCAAGTTTTTTAGCAAACTCCCATACACGTTTCGCATTTGCATCTGTTTCTATGAGTTCTGATATCTTCGGTTCTTTTTGAAAAGCACCATCTTTAAACTCTCCACCCTTTGTTTTTCCATTTAATGTAATGCCGAGTTCATCAGGAATGAGCTTTGCCATTTTATCGGCTTGAGAGAGTGGCATATCTAAAACGCGAGCAACATCACGGATGACTCCTTTGGCAAGTAAAGAACCAAAGGTAATGATTTGTGCGACTTGATTACGTCCATACTTCTCTACCACATAGTCTATTACTTCACCGCGACGAGCCTGCATAAAGTCCATATCGATATCGGGCATACTTACACGTTCTGGGTTTAAAAATCGCTCAAATAGTAGGTCATACTTCATAGGGTCAATATCTGTAATGTCTAAAGAGAATGCCACAAGACTTCCAGCTGCAGAACCACGACCCGGCCCTACAGCTATCCCCATACGTTTTGCAGCAATTACGAAGTCCCATACAATCATCATATACCCTGGGAACTTCATAGAGTTAATGATATCCATCTCATACTCTAAACGCTCTCTATACTCTTCATGTCTCTGGGGCGGTACAATTTTAAGACGATTTACTAAACCCTCTTTACACTTATAGATAAAATACTCTGCATCATTTTTATCCGCTGCGAGCATATGCTTCTTCTTCTGTTCTTCTGTTGCATCAGCAGGTAAAGGGGCATCATCTTCATGGTCAATGTTGAGTCCATCTTTTAAAGCGTACTCTTTAGTAAATTTAAAGTTCGGTGGTGTTGGTGTTTTAACAATAGGTACAAAATCTTCTATCTTATCCACTATCTCTTGAGTATGGGTAATCGCTTCAGGAATATCTGCAAAGAGTTTTGCCATCTGCTCAGGGCTTTTTATATAAAACTCATGGACAGAGTGGCGCATGCGATTGGGGTCATCATAGAGTTTATTCATTCCGATACACATAAAAGCTTCGTGATATTGTGCATCATTTGGATAAGTGTAGTGTGTGTCATTGGTAGCAAGTACTTTAATACCTGTCTCACGAGAAATTTTTAAAATTTGTTCATCTATGAAAAGTTGGTCGCCTATACCATGACGCATCAGTTCTAAGTAAAAATCATCTCCAAATATATCTTGATACTCACGAGCCACTTCTAAAGCTCCTTCATACCCTAAAGCCCCATTTTTGACATTTCTCTCATTTTGGAGATTTAAGTGCCAACTCACTTCACCTTGTAAACAAGCCGATGAGCAGATAATACCCTCTGAATGTTTCCGAAGTTCCGTTTTGTTGATACGTGGAAAATAGTAAAATCCATTGATAAAAGCCTGTGAAGAGAGATACATGAGATTTTCATAGCCTTTTTTGTTTTTTGCATATAAGCAGACATGGAAACGTTGTTTCGTCGTTTTATCGTTAAGGTTCTCTCCATTATGAATATAGCCTTCCATCCCGATAATAGGCTTCAAATCAGCAGCTTTCATCTGTTTATAAAAATCTATAGCCCCAAACATATTGCCGTGGTCTGTCATAGCAACACTACTCATGCCAAGTTCTTTGATACGAGGGATAAGGTTACTTAACTTGTTGGCTCCATCTAAAAGGGAGTATTCTGTGTGAAGATGGAGGTGGGTAAAGGGTTGTACACTCATTTGTAGATACCTAGTTTATAAAATATTAGGAATTATATCATATACTTTCAGCATTAAGCACTATACAAAGGAAACATAATGGCACACATAGATTTACCAGAATTTGAGGATATGACACCTGCGATTCAAGATAAAGCAAGACCAATTTTAGAAAAAACTGGAAAATTAGGTGAAATTTTCAAACTCTTAGCAATTGATGAAAAAGTTTATATGGCAACAGATGGGATGGTTCAAGGCTACTTACTTGATGAAACCACACTCTCATATGATATAAAAGAAGCCATTGCCCTCCTTATTTCCAAAGAAAATGGATGTAAAATGTGTGTCGATGTACATAAAAGCATAGCAAAAATGCTTGGACTTACAGAAGAAAGAATTGAAGCAATTTTACAAGGAGTTGATGCCATAGATACAGAAGAAAAAGAGAAGGCACTACTTAACTTTTGTATAAAAGCATCCCGCAAAGAGAGTTATAAAATAGAAAAAAAAGAGATTGATGCACTCGTACAACTGGGTTGGAGTAATGTTCAAGTCATTGAAGCTGTTGCGATTACTGGCTATTTTAACTACATCAACACACTCTCAAATGTTTTTGGCTTAGGTGAATAAAAAGTGCCTTATAAAATCATCTCTTTTCTCCTCCTAAGCCACTTATTATACGGGGCAAATTGGGTCACAATGCCACATAGTGTGATAGATACAAAAAATCATCTACAATGGCAAGACACCCCATCTTTAGAGGAGTATGAAGAAAAATGGCATATGTCGCAACAACATTGCGATGGACTCCATTTAGAATCTTTGAGTGACTGGCGATTACCTACTCAAAAAGAGCTTATTTCACTTGCAAAGATGAGGGATACCAAAAAGAGTTTTTCATATTTGGAAGAGCAAATTTTTTGGAGTAATGATGAAGATGCAGAAAATCCACTTAATGCTTATACTATTTACATAGGCAACGGACATAAATCTTCAAATGATAAATGTGAGACAAATAATGTTATATGCGTGAGAAGTGTTGTAAAACTACAAAAATAATAGAATACAACTTTTTTAAAAACCTACTATAAGAAAACTATTCTCTTATAGTAGGTTTTTTTTTCTTAATCTATTTTACTTTTTCGAGGTATTCTGCTTCAACAGTGTTTACTCGAATAGTATCACCTTCTAAAACATGGTAAGGTACCTGCACTACTGCTCCACTCTCTAGTGTTGCTGGTTTTTTACTACCACTTGAAGTATCACCTTTAAAGTTTGGTGGTGTGTCTGTAATCACAAATTCCATCGTTTCAGGAGCTTGTACGGAGATAGCTTTCCCTTTATAAAAAACAATATCTACATTGATACCATCTTTGAACCATTTTGAAGCATCATCACACTGTTCATATGTAAGACCAAGTTGTTCATATGTTTCATTGTCCATAAACTGGTACATATCACCATCATCATACAGATACTGCATTGTTTTATAATCAATAGTTGGAACTTCAAACTTATCCCCAGCATGAATTGTTCTTTCAACTACTTTTCCATTTAAAAAACTTTTCATTTTTAGACGTACAAATGCGGCCCCTTTCCCTGGTTTTACATGTTGAAACTCCACTACTTTATAAGGTACTTCACCTACTACCATTCTTACATTTTTTTTGATATCACTCATTCCTACTGTTGCCATTAAACACCCTTTAAATAATATAGATGATATTGTACTAAAAAGGGGCTTAAACTTATGAAAACAGCAGTAAGTTTAGTTGAAATTATAATATTTATTTCTCCTCATAATACATAAAAATCATAAGTAAACAAATAGTAAATATTATTAGAAAAAGTACTATCTTTAAAGTTACTTTAAATAATAAAATGCAATACTCCGGTGTTAAATTTATTACTAAAGGGGAATGAAACTATGAAAAATAAAATTTTAGTTTCTGTTGCTGCATCTGTTGCTTTTATGACGATGACTGCTACTACGGCGTTTGCTTATGATAAGAATCCGCCATTTAAACTTGACAAGCTCAAAAAGTTTGTTAAGATTGGGGATGACGGTAAACAAATTACTGGATTTGAGCCGAAAAATGATTACAATATCTTTGTAAACTATGAACTTGGTATGCACTGTGTTGGATTTGATATGGATTACTGTTGTGTAATTCCTCCATATAACTCTATCCAATCACAAGCTATGAGAAGTGGTAGAGATGGTCGTTTACCAAAACTACTTTCACCAGATGATGGTGTAAAACTTTACTATTATGTTAGAGATAACTCATATAGTGAAGGGAATAAAATGAGATATTTCGCAGTTCCTAAAGATGCTGATGGGGATGGTCACTTAGATTCTTCGAATGATACTGTTGCCAACTATGTTTGGACACATCTCTTTATCTATAAAGACCTTGAAGGCACTATGCCTAAGGGTGCTACTGATAAAGACCGTTTAAGACTTGGAAGACAAATTCCTGCAAAAATTGACTGTGGACCTTCTGGTATGTCAATGTCTGGTGGTTACTTAGCATATGCTGGTAAGCATGGTGGTAACATTGTATTTGCTGACACACTTGTTCCTGCTGTAAAAAATGTAAAACTAGTTCTGACTGCTTCTCATATTTGGGATGCATTAGGTCTTCCTTTAACTGCATTTAACGATACTACGAGAAAAGGGACAATCCGTTCTGTTTCAGAAACTGATTTTCAACCTTTCCAATACTCAACTGTAGAACTACACACTCGTGCTGGTTCAAGTATGCACACAAAAGACGGAAAAACAATTTCTTACTTTGGTACAAACCCAGTAGATATTCCTAACTGTTATGCTTGTCACTCAAGAAACGGAAAAGCTGCACAAATGGCTAGAGATGAAGGTTTAAAATTTAGTGATAAAGAGTATAAATACTGGAAAAGTTACCCAGATGAAAGTGAATACATGGCGAGACTTTCTGAAGCTTCGATTAATATTCTTTCACTTCACGATGCACATCATGGTACAAAATTCTTAACACATTACAATCCAACTGCAATTGGTAATAGACTTGGTTCTGTTGGTCTTGTAAACTGTTCTGACTGTCATGGTGATAATGTTTCTGGTAACCTTGTAACTCCACGTATCGGTACTGCTGGATACAAAGGTGTTCATGCAAAACCACTTTCTGAAGCAATTCATGGTTTCCACCTTGCAATGGTTCCAATGCCTGATGGTGCTGGTCGTTCACAAGCTTGTCAATCATGTCACCCTACGCACTTCCAAAATCCTAACATGAATGATGATTCAAATCCATTCCGTGTAACAGATAGATATGGTGAAGGCCGTTTCTCTAAAGGTGATATCCGTAAATCTGGTGGTGGTTGTTATGTAAGACGTGATGCTCACTCTAACCCAAATGCAAAACCTCCGTTCTTCTTAAATAACTACGGTAAATGGCAATATAAAAATGTTTCATTAAAAGATGAAAACGGTAAAGATAGTGCTATGAGAGGATTATACTGTACAAACTGTCATACAAAAGTTGCGCAAGCATTCCAAAACTATGATAACCTTACACATGATTCTAAACAAGAAGGAAAAACTTTAAGAAACAAATCTCTTAAAGAGATGATTAAAGTAATCGCTGGTGGTGATGCTAAGAAATTTGCTGCTATTGCTGACCCTAAATCAACAGGGAACAATGAAGTAATGTCTTACTATACTGACCACAAATCAGCTACAATCCTTAAAGCTGTTGGTAAAAACTTACCTGCTGACTTGAGAATGTGGAATCACCCTACAGGTGGAGAAGTTCCTTATGCTGCTGCATCTGGTGGTAATGACTGGTGGTTATCTGCTGCTGAGCCTCACTGTGCTGACTGTCACGTAGCTCCATTTGTTGAACAAGATACTGGTGGTAAATACTTCCCAATCGATTTACCAAACAAATATTCTCTTTACAGATACTCAAAAGCTCATGGAAACATAGCTTGTCAATCTTGTCACGAGTCTATGCACGGTCTTTATAGTTCAAGATACGATGGTGCTGAAAGAAGTGTTGATGTTACAACTCACGAACAAGCACTTCAGTACTCTCCAGATGGTGAATATGCTGGTCCTGTAACTTGTGCTGCATGTCACACTGTAAACAAAAAAGGTGTTCCTTTACAACTTAAAGACACTGAATATGCGAATGACTACTGGGCTTCTGTAACTTTAGCTCACTTTATGAGAAGTGGTGATCAAAAACTATCTATCAAAGAGTTAGTTGCTAAATTCCCATACAAAAAATCTGCAAACATTGTAGAAACTAGCTGGAAATAATCTTTCCACTTTCTTATCCCTCTCTTTGAGGGATAAACCTCTTTTCTTTTAAAACTTCTCATACTGTTTACCCTTATCAAACTAACTTGTGGTATATTTTTACACTTATAACTTCAAGGAAACATATAATGAAAATCTATCTCTCTCCACTCTTAACCCTCTCTTTACTTAGTAGTATTGCTAGTGCTGAACTTGTCAAATCATACTTTAAAACAGGTGAACTCAAAGCGACTACAAATTATATAGATGGAACAAATACCAAGATTAAAGTTGGTATCAAAAATGGTATTGAACAAGTTTACTATCAAATAGGAAAAATTGCGAACAAAGTAAACTATGTAAATGATAAACGTGATGGAAAAATGACTTGGTATAACAAAGAAGGTTGGGTTATAAAAACACTCAACTATAAAATGGGAAAATTAGTAGGGGATGAAATCACTTACTACAAAAATGGTCAAATCAAAGATATTGCACATTATAAAAATGATAAACGAGAGGGAGAAAAAAAATCCTTCTTTCAAAATGGAAATTTAGCCTCTGTAGTCAACTATATTCATGGGAAAAAAGAAGGAATGCAAAAAGAGTATTTCCAAGATGGCAAACTCTATACACAAGTCCTGTATAAAAACAACTATAAAGAGGGAACACAAAAGTGGTATGATGAGAATGGCAAAGTGACAAACGAAATCTTTTATAAAATGGATAGACCCTTAAAGATTATGAAAAAGGTTGAAGAGACAGACCACTCACAAGTCACTATCAAAAGTATTGATTTTTCTCCTCAAAAGATGAGAGACTAATGCAATTTACACTTGATGCAACCAGTAAAAATGCGCGTGCAGGGACTATCATAACAGCCCATTCTACCATTAAAACACCTGTTTTTATGCCAGTTGGTACCGTTGGTAGTGTAAAATCTCTTGATGTCAATGATGTCCTCAATCTTTTGGGTGCAGAGATTATTTTAGCAAATACCTACCATATGTATCTGCGTCCTAGCGATACAACTGTTGCGAAGATGGGAAAACTCCATAACTTTACAAAGTACCCTAAAAGTTTTTTAACAGATAGTGGTGGCTTTCAAGCATTCTCCCTTTCAGACATTTCAAAACCAAAAGAGAATGGTATAGAATTTCGCTCTCACATCGATGGGTCTAAACATTTTTTTACTCCAAAAAAAGTGATTGATATTCAAACAAACCTCGGGTCTGACATTATGATGATTTTGGATGATTTAGTTGCCCTTCCTGCGACACAAGAAAGAATCAAACTCAGTATTGAACGAACTACTGCTTGGGCGCAAGAGAGTATTGATTATTTTCGTTCGCAACAAGCAAAAGGAATTTGTACAGAACAAAATATCTTTGCCATCATTCAAGGGGGAACAGATAAAGCATTCCGTACTAAAAGTGCTACTGAACTTTGTGCGATGGATTATGATGGTTTTGCCATTGGTGGTTTAAGTGTTGGTGAACTCAACAATGAAATGTATGAAACAGTTGCACACACAACACAGTATATGCCAAAAGATAAACCCCGTTATCTTATGGGTGTTGGAACTCCTGAAGATTTAATAGAAAATATCGAAAGAGGCATAGATATGTTTGACTGTGTAATGCCTACGAGAAATGCAAGAAATGGAACACTTTTTACCTCTTTTGGACGAATGAACATTAAAGGGGCGAAGTTTAAAGAAGATGCAGCTCCAATCGACCCAGAGTGCCAATGTCTTACTTGTAAAACATACTCTCGTGCCTACATTAACCATCTTTTCCGCTCTCGTGAGATTACATACTTTCGCTTAGCAACACTTCATAACTTACACTACTATCTCAATCTTATGAGAGAAATACGTGAAGCTATTTTGGAAGATAGATTTGAAGCCTATAAAAAAGAGTTTTACAGAAAACGCAGTTAAAGAACTGTCCCAAATATCTCTTGATTATAGTAGAGTGACTGTTTATCTTGAATCACTCTACTAGTTTTAGGGTCAAAAAGTGTAATAGCACTCCCTACTTCCACACTTCCAGCATCAAGACCTAAAACTTTTGCTGGATTTACAACACTCAGTTGTACTAACTCTTGCATACTTATCAATCCTGTTTTAATAAGTTTTGTGTAGTATAAAGCTAAAGCATCTCCCAGTCCTTCACAACCATAAGCTGCATCATAAAATGCAACTTCTTTATTGACAGGTGAATTTGGTTGGTGAAGGCTTGTAAGCATATCAATATTACCCTCTTTGAGTGCTTTTTGAAGTAAAAGCATATCTTTATGTGAAGCTAAAGGCGGATTGAGTTTTGCATTTGTGTTGAAGTCTTCACAAGCACTCTCTGAGTGTGTCAAATGATGGATAGAGACTTCACACTGCACAGCGACACCCTCTTTTTTCGCTTGAGCAATAAGTTCAATAGAACGTGGTGAAGCAATCGCTTTAAAAAGTATCGCAATTTTAAAATGTCTTGCAATCTCAATCATACGTGAGACATGGAGGACTTCACTCAGCTGAGGAATTCCTGCGAGTCCAAGTTTTGAACTCACATCTCCTTCTAACATAACCCCTGCATTCATAAGCGAGTTATCTTCTGCCTTACAAAAGAGTGTTGTTTTATACATCTTAACATATTCAGCAATTTTAATGGCTATATCATTTTTTGCAATCGTACTCATATAAGGCACAACAGCACCTTTTTTGAGGAGTATTGCAATATTACTTAAACTCATATCATCTTTGAGGGTATTGAGCATGACATCGATTTTGATACCATTGACAGAAGCTATACCATTTTGTGCAAATTCAAGCACTACTTCATTGTCAATCGCTGGCGAACTATCTGCATTTAAGACAATATGCCCTACCCCTCCTCGTTTTGCTTCCTCTGCCATTGCCTGAATATTTTTTGCATTTAAGGTACTATCTTGTAAGCGAACATTTGTATCTATGAGTGCTGGAAGTATATACGCACCTTTTACATCTATTACCTGTCTCTCAGCATCAAGATTTTTCCCTCGCTCTATTACAAAACCATTTTCTACACAAATGTCTTCTTCTCTTTCACCATTAACATCACATACCATTGCATTTACTATAAGCATTTTAAGACCACCTTCGATATAATTGTGCAATTATAGCATAGGAATAAAGATGAAAATTTTAGTATCAGCACTCGAGCATTCTGCCAATGTTCATCTCGAATCTTTACAAAAGCATTTCGGTAAAGATATAGAGTTACTAGGCATCTTTAATAAAGCACTTGGAAAGCCAATCATTGACCTGAGAAGTCTCGCCATCATGGGGATAGTCGATGCTTTAAAAAAACTCCCTTTCTTTTTCAAACTCAATGCACAAATGGTAGATTTGGCACAAGAGGCAGATAAAGTCTTACTCATAGACTCCTCAGGTTTTAATCTTCCCCTAGCAAAAAAAATCAAAGCAAAATACCCAAATAAAGAGATTATTTACTATATCTTACCACAAGCTTGGGCATGGAAAAAAAAACGTATTCCCGTACTTGCAGAAACTATTGATACACTTTGTTCTATCTTACCTTTTGAGCCGAGTTATTACCCAAAAAATGCAAATATTTCCTATGTTGGGCATCCTTTACTCGACCAAATTACCGAGTTTAAAACAGATATCAATGTAGATGTCAAAGAAGTTGTTTTTATGCCAGGGAGTCGTAAAAATGAAATCATCAATCTTATGCCGATTTACAAAGAAGTCTTACAAAAACTCAATGTAAATGCTACAGTTATCGTTCCAGACTTTTTTACACAAGAGGAAGTAGCAAATCTTTACGGAGATTTATCAGATTTTACTATCAAACATAATGCACATGAAGCACTACTTCAAGCTGATTTCGCCTTTATATGCAGTGGGACTGCTACCTTAGAAGCTTCTATTATAGGCATTCCTTTTACACTAAGCTATATTGCGAAAAAATTTGATTATTTTGTAGGGAATTTACTTGTCAAACTAGAGCATGTTGGACTTGCAAACATTATGTTTGAAAAAGAGTATGGGAGAACGATTCACCCCGAATTTATACAAACAGATGTCACAGTTGAGAATCTTCTCCACTCTTTTTATACTTACAAAAGAGAAAGCTTTTTAGAAGACTCCCTTATGCTAAGAGAGTATCTTCAAAATGGAAGTTCAAAAAATGTTGCAAAAATAATTAGAGATTAGTTTTTGCAACACGCTTTATATCTGCTAAGAACTCTTTTGCATTTTTATACCCATTGACTTTATATAAAATTTTCTCATCACTATTTAAAAAGAAAAGTGTTGGTGTCACAAAGTGTTCTAAGGCAAGTGGAACGAAGTCTTCATGAATATCTAAATGCACTGCCACAAAATTTTTACGCATCTCCTTCACCACATTATCATTTTTAAGGACAACATTTTTCATATATTTACATGCAGGACATCCCTTTTGAGAGAGAATGACAAAGACGATTTTATGCTCTTTTGCTGCTATATCATATGCATCATCTAACTCTTTCACCCAGTGTACATCTGCCATGAGTGCATTTACTAAAAAGAAGAAAATTATAACTATTTTTTTCATACGAAGCTCCTAAATTTTATTGAGATGGGCTAAAAACTCTACTGGTTCAGTAAAGCCTATGATTGTTTTTGATTGAATTACTTGTAAATTTTTATCAAAAAAGATAATGGCAGGTGGTCCAAAAACACCATACTTCTGACTTAAAGCTTTTTCCTGCTTTCCATTAGCTGTAACATCCGCACGGATAAGCACAAACTCATTCATCTTTGCTTTTACCTTGGCATCAGCAAAAGTAATCGTATCAAACTCTTTACATGAAGTACACCAATCTGCTGCAAAATCTAAAAGAATTTTTTTACCTCTATTTTTTTCTAAAATTACATTGAGTTGGGCTATGGATGTTACAATTTGAAACTTTTTATCTTCCTGTTTTTGTACTAAAGAAGTTGCTTGTACTTGAGGCTTGTTTAAAAATCCTAAGGGTTTTGTCATACTCGAAGCACCTGCTAAATAGCCTATAAATAAAGAGACAGAGTATATAAAGATAATCATTGCCACACTATGCTTGAAAAAGTGTCCCCCTTTTTCAAAGACACCTAAAAAGAGTGCAAAACCGATACCTAGAACACTATACATAACCATAGTAATAGAAGGTGAAACAACTTTTTCAAGCATCCAGATTGCGACAGCGAGCATAACGACACCAAAAATCGCTGAAACTAAAGTCATCCAATCCCCTGGTTTTGGCATAAACTTACCTGCACTTACACCAACAATAATAAGCGGTACACCCATACCGAGACTCATACTAAAAAGTGCCATTCCACCCAGTAAGGCATCGCCTGTTTGTCCAATGTAGACTAAAGCTCCAGCAAGAGGTGCTGCAACACATGGACCTACAATCAGTGCTGATAAAAACCCCATAATCGCCACACCTAAATAGCCTGATTTATGTTTTTTAGAACTGATTTTTGAGACGAAAGCATCGGGTAATTTTAATTCATAAAATCCAAACATACTAAATGCAAGGGCTACAAAGATAAATGCAAATGAATAAACTACCCATGGTGTTTGTAAGGCAGCTTGAAGATTTGCACCAAAAAGACCTGCTAAAACTCCTGCTATCGTATAGGCAACTGCCATTGAAATGACATAAGTAAGTGAGAGGGCAAAAGCTTTTTTTGTAGTAATCCCCTTGCCTTGAGAGATAATCAATCCAGAAATAATAGGAATCATAGGAAAGACACAAGGTGTCATGGCAAGGAGTAAGCCAAATCCAAAAAATGTTAAAAGTATGATAAAAATATTGCCATTTTTAATAGTATCTGCGATTGTATCTGTTTGTGATTTTTTACTTTTTACATCCATATCCAAAGATGCTAAAGCAGTTTTAGTTCCTAATTTATCACTATCAATGTTTAGAGTAAAACTTTTTTCACTTGGCTCATAACATATACCATCATCAGAACATCCCTGATAAGAGACTCGAAGAGTCACTTTTTTTGTTCCGCTCACACCCGCTTTTTTTGTAAGGTTTAAGATGAATTTTGGGGATTCTAAAAAAACTAAAGTATCATGATGCAAGACAGACTTTGGGGAAAGAACTTGGGAGACAGTAATGCCATTGCCATTTACTAAGGCAACTTTCACTTTCTCTTCATACACATAAATCTTTTTACCTAAGACAATCCCTGCTTCTATTTGCTCATTTGCATTCACTTTTGCATACGGTTTAAAGGCATCTTGAGGCATTAAAAAATCGCCCGCATGAAGCATCGTCAAACTGAGTAAAAGTAATGTAACTGTTTTTAAAATAACATTCATTTTGTTTCCTATTTTTAAGTAAGAAATTATATCATGAGAATGTGTATAGTTTGTGTATGTAGCTTTTAAAACAATCCTCGAGAGAAAGAAAATCCAAAAGAAGCTTTGGTAATTGACCTATCATAATCTATGAGGCTTTCTCCATAACCACTAAAGATTTTTGTGTACCAAAACATATTGTGTGAACCAAAAAATGGATACATCCAACCCAGCTCTACGGCACCCTTTTCTCCATTACCCATTCCGAAGTTATAACGAAACATTGTTGATATTTGACTTTTTCCATAAAGGTATTGTAAATGAATATCACCATATCCATAGTATTCTATAATATTTGGATTATCATCTCCATTTTCATTAGGGTCGATAACTGTCCCATTAGGATTAAAACCTCTTCCATTATAGTAACTATCACTCTTACGTTTTTCTGGAAACTTATACCAAAGACGCGATGTTAAAAAAAGGTTCTCCCACTGCCATAAACCACTTACTTGCATACGATTCCACGAACGCGAAGCATAGCCATCTCTTCCATTGGACTGGTGAAGATAGCCATAACGGATACTTTTGAGACCAAAATTTTTATCCATATAACTTGAAGATGGGACAGATAAAAAGAGTTCTGGTTCAAAATCCATCTCACGAAATGGTGCGGACTTATTATATATTTGCCACCATACTCTTTGTGTATAAGCTGCGACAAAAGATTCATTCCATCCTAAAAGATTATATGTTATGCGTTTTTTAAAGCTGATTTGAAATTCTACTTCTTTGTTTGAATACTCACTATACATCTGTTGTTCAGGTGTCAAAGATGCATTTGGAGGTATCAACTCAGAAAATCTTCGGTAGTTACTACTTGCAATACCAAAGGGAAGCATATAATTTTTATGATAAGGTGTTAAACCAAAAAAATGGTTTTGATAGAGTTCTTTTAGAAGTTCTTTTGTTTCTGGTGTTTGTGTATTTATCTTTGAAATTGTAAATGCTGTTCCTTTGTCATCTGTACTTGGATCAAGTTGTGCATCAAGTTCATCAACAAGAGGAAGTATACTTCTCTTTTTCTCTAAACATTTCACACTATATTGATAACCCTTTGACATTTTTTTATACCACTGCATCGACCTTTTATAATCAACCTTGACCCCTATCCCATTTTCATACATATATCCCAGTTGGTACATTGCCTCTTTTGAACCCTCTTTCGCCTCTTTTTCAAGAAGTGCTATAGAGAAGGAAAGTTCATGAGCAAAAAGACTCAAAGGAAGACTCAGCCATACTATTTTTTTCAACATATCTCTTTTAGACCTTTTTTCTTTTGTATAGTGACATTTTAGCGATATAACACTTAAAACCCAAATTTTTCTATTTTTACCTCATAAAATTTTCTTAGCCATCTATCAAGTGGATTGATAAACTTATATATAACGGGAACAACGAGAAGGGTTAAAAACATAGAACTTGTGAGTCCGCCTATGATTGACATTGCCATCGGTGCTTTTGTTTCACTTCCTAAACCTGTCCCTAGAGCAAGAGGTAACATAGCAAAAATCATAGCAATAGTTGTCATAAGGATAGGACGCAGGCGTTTTTCTCCTGCTTCTAAAAGAGCTTCATCGGTAGTTTTTCCATTTGCCATCGCTATGTTTGCAAAGTCAACAAGCAGAACTGCATTTTTTCCAACCATACCCATGAGAAGCATAAAACCAATAAGAACAAAAAGGCTAAACTGTAGCCCAGATAAATAGAGGGCTATCATCACACCAATGATACTCAGAGGAAGTGCCATCATAATGATAATAGGTTGAATAAGGGATTCATACAAAATAGCTAAAATAATAAACATCAAAATAAGTGACAAACCTATAGCTGCTCCAAAAGCTTTCCCTGTTTTGACCATTTCATCAGCAAAACCGGTAAAACGATACGAAACACCTTGAGGAAGTAATTTTTTTATACCAGCTTCTGTATAACGTACTGCACCACCAAGGTCAAGACCAAACAAGTCAGCAAAAATAGTTACTTGTCTTTGTCTATTAAAATGATAGATAGAAGCTAATGATTTGGTATGTGTAAATATTACTAAACCATCAAGATAGACTAACTCTCCATTTTTGGCACGGAGTTGTATTTTTTTAATGTCGGCAATGCTTCTTCGATGCTTATCATCAAACCTTAGTGTAATGTTGTACTGTTTACCATCTTCTTCAAAATGTGAAATTGCTAAGTCACTTGAAAAAGCTGTTACGATAGCTTGTGCTATTTGGGTCGCTGAAATACCTAAGCGATTTGCATTTTCTCTGATAATATTAATATCTATCTCTGGTTTTCCCTCATCAAGATTTGTATCAACATCCATAAAACCTTTTTTCTTTTTAAGATATGCTGTTAAATTTTTTGTAGCCACGGCTAACTTTTCAAAAGAGTCAGATTTTAAAACTATTTGATAAGGAACACTTACTCCTGTACCTTTAATACCGGGAATAGACGCTACCGTTATATACATACCTTTTTGATACGGTTTCAGTTCTTTTCTAAACTCTTGGATGACCTCTTCTTGATTTTTTTTGCGTTTATCTTTTGCTATCAGTTTGACATAGATTTTTGCCTTGTTCTTCTCTTGCACACTATTGTAACCAACACTCAAGGTTGTAAAAAGGACTCTTTTATCTTTTTTTATAAAGTTTTCTACTCTTTTAGACTCTTTAATCATCTCTGCTAAAGAGATACCTGCATCCGCTTTGAGTTTGATTTCAAATTCTGATTTATCTTCTTTTGGTAAAAAGTTCATACCAATCTTTGGAAAAAGGTTTAAACTCCCCACAAAGATTGCTATCACAAGAACAAGTGTACTGATTTTAAATCGAAGGACAAGTTTTAAAGAACTATCATACATCTTTTCAAGCAATTTAAACAGAGGTTCACTCAAGTTATAAAACCAATTCTCACCCTTGTTTAAAACCCTTGCACTTACACTCGGCATAAATGTCATCGCTACTGTAAATGAAATAATGATGGCAAAGCCAACTGTCATAGCAAAACTCTCAAAAAACTTTCCTACTATACCACTCATATGTGATACTGGAATGAAAACAGCTAAGAGCATGGCCGATATAGCAACTATAGCAAATGCCATCTCTTTTGTACCCTCGAAAGCTGCTTGAAGTCTACTCATGCCTGCTTCTTGTTTTTTGTAGATATTTTCTAAAACTACTATGGCATCATCGATGATTATCCCTATAGAGAGAGTCAATCCAACAAGTGTCATTTTGTTTAAATCATATCCCATATAGTCCATAAATGCGATAGTCCCCATAATGGAAATAGGAATAGAAAAAGCAGAAACAAGAGTAATAGTAAAATTTCTTAAAAAGAAAAAAATGATGATAACAGCTAAAACAGCACCATAAATAAGGTCAAATTCTACATCTTTAAGTGAGTGAATGATGAAGGGTGAAGTATCTTGCATCGTCTCTACTCCAAACTTATTTCCTGCAAGTTTTTTGAGTTGTGGTATAGTCGCTTTGACCCTTTTTATAATGTCAAGTGTGTTTGTACCAGAGATTTTTTGCACTTCAAGCATAACCCCTTGAACCCCATTATAAGAAGCATAACTTTTAGCATCACTAAGGGTATCTTGAACTCTTGCTACATCTTTGAGTCTGAGATTATCTTTTATCTGTATATTTTCTAGTGCATGAATACTCAAAGCATCTGCTTTTGTTTTCAGAGTAAACTCATTTGTTTTCGTTATCAGTCTTCCTCCTCCAATTTTTACATTTTCTCTTGTAATGATGGCATTTAATTCAGAGAGAGTAATACCAAACTTATTTAAAAGGTCTATATTTGGATATATCTTTATCTCTCTATCTCTGTATCCTATGATATTTATAGCCCCTACACCATTTATCTTTTGGAGTTGCGGTTTCACTTTTTCATCTGCAAATTTCATAAGATGTTGCACAGTATCAGACTTCGCAGTTAAAAAAACATTGATGACTGAAGCACCCCCAATATCTAGTTTACTCACAAGAGGTGTTTTGGCATCACGAGGGAGTAATACAGCCGATACTTTATCGCGTACATCATTTGTCGCTTCGTTTATATCTCGCTCTAAAAAGAACTTTACCATCACAACACTAGCACCTTCGCTACTGGTTGAAATCATGCTATCAACCCCACCAATTCTTGATATAGCCTCTTCTATTTTATCTGTTACTTGTGACTCTATTGTACTTGAATCTACACCAGGATAGATAGTTTTGATAGTAACCATAGGAAAATCAACTTTTGGAAAAAGTGCTGAGGGCATAGACTTAAAACTCATGTAACCAAAGATTACCAAAGTAATCACATACATGAGCGTTGCTATGGGTCGTTTTATAGCTATTTTATACATCTATTTACCCGATACTTTGATATATCCATCGCCAAAAAGACCACTCATAAGATTGTTTGCTTGCGTCTCTACTTCCATTTTTCGATTTTTCGTATTTATACGAGGATATATTTTTGTGATGGGAGCTTTGTAAGTTTTTGTATCGCCATCAACTTTATAAGTAAATATATCGCCAAGTTTAATGAGTTTATGACTTTTTTGGTCAAAAGACACAATGAGTTTTCTTCTACTTTTACTTTGAATTTTAAAGACTGTTTTAAGCATCAAGCCACTTATACCATCTCCCTTTTCAATATCTTTTTCATAAATCACACCATCAAAAGGTGCCAGCAAAAAAGTTTTTCTATAGAGTGCCATTTGGTAAGCAAGTTGATTTTTAGCATTTTCATATCTACGTGATACAGTGTCAAATCTTGCTTCATCGATGAGGTCTTTCACCTTGAATTGTCGTTCATAATCTTTTTTGGCATACTTGAGTTTTGTTTGTGCAATCTCAAGCATAGCTTTAATATCGCTACTTTCAAGTTGTGCGAGTATCTCGCCTTTTTTTACATAGCTTCCTACATCTACATTGACCTTGTTGACTATACCACTTGAGATAAAAGCAAGCTTTGCATCATGCAGTGCTTTTACATTGAAGGTTGCATATATCTCCTGTGCCTCCACTATGTTTAGTAATAAAATAATGCCTAATAGTATCTTTTTCATTCTAACTCCTCTGTAATCACTTTTGCTTGATAATAATAAAGTATTGCATAAGCAATTTCTAAGTCATCGAGACTACTTTCGTATTGTGCTTTGGTATCTGTTTTTTGTGTGAGACTCTGGAGATATACTATATAATCAACGATACCTGCCTGATATTTTTTCTCAATGCTCTCAAATGCACTCTGTGCTGCATTTACTGCACTTCTTGCACTTTTTATTCTTGTTTTGGCTGTTTTTATCCTAGCCTTGGCTAGTGTATACTGTACTTTTTGCTCTTTTGTATGATACTCTATTTGTTCATTGAGTGCTTGTGCTTTTAATAAAACAGCCTCTTTTGTTTTTCTTATGTTGTGTGCATCAAAGAGTCTCAAATTAAGAGTAAAAAGCAGTGTATTTTGATTGCTTAAGGGTAGCGCATGCAGTGCTACTAAATTTGGGTCCAACCTCTCATACTGATACATATTGTAAGTATCTTCGACTCTAAGATGAGGATAATAGGCGCTATCAAGAGCATTTGCTCCCTTTTGGATTGCACTTTTTTGTGCGATGAGTGCATTTGTACTATCGAGTAGTTTATGGCTAGAAAAATCATTCTTTCTAAAGGAGGATTTTTCAAGAGTTTCTATCTTTTTACCAACTTTGAGTTCAAGTTGTGATTTTAAAGAGAGTATCTGAAATTTTATAGACGCCATCTTATACATATTGGTCTCAAAATCTGCTTGAATCCTTTCTACATCATCTTTTGTTGCCATTTTGACTGCATAAAAACGACGAACCCTTGTAAGTTGTGCTTGAAGAGATTTGTTTGCTTCTTCTCTGGCATTAAGTAATGACTCTAAACTTTTTATAGTAAAAAAATCTTTTGTTATTTGCAGCGCTAAACTCTTTTTGTAAGCTTTTTTATCATAGTCTGATGCTAAAAAAGATAGTTTTGATTGAGAGACTAAAGATGATTTTTTACCCCCATCATATATATCAAATCCAACTTTTGCATAGCCACTATAAACATTTCCTGCTTGAAATGGCGATACAGCATCATCTCTTTTGTAAAAGCCACCTACATCAATAGTTGGGAAGTAAGCACTCTGTGCAGATGCCACTTCTTTTGTTTTTGATGCTTTAATATACTCTTTTGCATGCACGCCATTATTATGGAGTGTAGCAAAATCAATCAGCTCTTTTAAATTATCTCCATATACAAGAAGAGGAGCGATGAGGAACAGTATCTTCAAGTTCATTTTTTACCTCCATTAAAACAAAGCTTGTCACTTCGCTTGATGAAAATATACCTTTCTTTACTTAAAGTATACTAATAACTTTCAGTGTAATAAAGAGTTTTTTATCTTTTTCAAAAACATCCAAAGCAGTATCTATTGGAAATTTTTCAGCTAAAAGTGTTCCTTGAAGGGAGTGTAAAACATGCATATACTTCTGAAAAAACGGGGTAGTAATATGCTCAATATGGTCTTTTTTGACAATATCTGCTAACGCCATCATGGCACAGTAATAGACACTTTTATTGACAGAACGCTGGAGCATATAGTTGTGCATGATTTCAATATTATTGACAAGTACTTCTTTTTCAATACTATTGAGTTGCTTATTTTCGTTTGCTCTGCGTAAATTATGTTCTATTTCCTCTTCAACATTATGATTTGTTTTATCAAGTAAAGTATCTAAATCAGGGCAGTACTTTTCTAAAACAAGCATCATATTTTCAAAAGATATATCGACATCTTCCTCACAAAGATATTTTTTATTTTCTATATATTCGTGGTCAAGTGCTTTTAAAAGGCGTGCAACTATAGGAAGGTAAACATATTTATCTTCTTTATTTGTATCAAACTCTATCCCAGTATGTGATATAATTGGTTTGGGTCCTACATATTTCAAAGTCATTTTACACCTTTTGGTTTACTCTAATTTTATGGTATGCTACTGAAAACAGAGCGACAACACCTATTACAATCGTACTTGTCAGTAAAGAAGTTGGAGAATGTATGGCATTATAACCTATTAAGACAATCTCCGCACCTAAAGAGAGCAAGACACCAAAACCTGCGATAAGCCTTGATGCTTTTGTTTCTTGATACATTTTAAAATTTGCGAAATTCACAAGCATAAAAATAAGTAAAAATCCTAAACTCCCTGCAACAGAAATATTCGTAAGATTAAAAGAGATAGCAAAAATAATCCCTAAAAGTCCTATAATAATCATTCCTTCAAAACCATGCTTCACTTTTTTCTCAAAACTTTTTGGAATTTCTCCAAATTTTGCGATAAGATATGCTGTTCTTCCTGCTCCGTATATCGTTGCATTTATGGCAGAAGCGGTTGAGAGTAAGGCAGCTATGCCTATGAGCAGAAATCCACCATGCCCAAAAAATGGTTCTGCTGCGATTGCTAAAATATAATCTTGTGAGCTTTCAGCCTGTTCTAATGTGACATTACCTACAGCAACCATAGCAATTACAACATAAAGAACAATCACGAAAATGACCGAACTATAGTATGCTAAAGGGAGGTTTTTTTGTGGATTTTTGATATCTTTTGCAGTATTTGCGATAAGTTCAAAACCTTCATAAGCTAAAAATATCATCAGTCCACCCGTAAAAACAGAAGGCAAAGGCATCCATGCATGTGGCTCTAAGTGTGTCCATTCTATACTAAAAAATCCAACAGTAGAAAAAACAACTAAAATAGCAAGTTTGACAAAAACCATAATATCTTCAGCCTTTCCTGTCATAAAGGCACCTAAAAGATTGATAAATACAAAAAGAACAATGATACCAGCAGATAAACTTTTATGTATCCATTCAGTATCAGTTCCAACTAAAAGTGCAGAACCATAACTTCCAAACGCATAAGCATAGAGTGCCAACATAATGACATAACTGATAAGCATAAGAGAATTAACAAAAGATGCAAAATAGCCATTGCCAAAGGCACGGACGATAAACTCTATCGTCCCGCCCTCACTCGGATAACGCAAAGAGAGTTTAACGTAAGAGTATGCTGTTACTAATGCAATGATGCCTGCAAGTAAAAAGGCAAGCGGTGCAGCACCATGAGAGAGTTCAATCGTCAAACCCAAAACAGCGAAGATACCTCCACCAACCATACCACCGACACCAATACTAAAAGCTTCGATAAACCCTATCTTTTTGTTTTCTCTCATTGTTTAAAAGTCATCATCTTCATCATCAAATGCTGCAAGCTCTTTTTGATACTCTTGTTCTGCCAAGGCTTTTTTATCTGCTGCTGACATAAAGGTTTGCCCTACTAAGACCCCTATATGTGTTTTGTTATCAAGCTTATACAGATAAGAGTATCCTCCATAAAGGATACCTATAAAAGCTAAACTTACAATGATTTTTTGAGCAGTATCAAACTTTTGTACTCGCTCCTTGACTTGTATCTCACAAGCACCTCCTGGGCAGTTTGTAGCTTTTTCTTTCTTGAAAAAATTAAACAGCATACACCCAAAACAAAAAGAGAATGCAGACTCCATGATAAGTAGTAAAAGACAAATAATACAGATAAATACTTTTATAGGATTTGGTTGCCAATGGATAACTAAAAGATAAAACATAGGGAGTGCTAAAACAAGCCCTATTGCCCAAGCAAAGCGCTTTTGCGCGGCACCTACATACTCTGGTTTTTGATTTCGGACAAAGAAACGTCCCATCAACAAAGAGGGTGAATAGGCAGGATTGATAACTCGAATGAGAAAATCCAATGTAAAAAAGGCTATAAAATAGCGTGTTACCACACCATGTCCTAACATTACCGCATTTGTTAAACTTAACATTCCTATAGCAAAAAGTATCCCTGCCCCTGCTCTTGCCTCTCTTTCATTGAGGACTAAAACATCATAGCCCTCTACTTTTTCACCATATTGAAAAAATTTACTCATACTGCTTTTGCCTCTTTTTTATCGAAGATATATGCATACATTGGTACGTACACAAGAGTGAGGAGTGTTCCGACTAAAAGTCCACCGATGGCAACATCTGCTAAAGGACTCAAACGCTCCAGACCTACTGCTTGTTCAAGTGCAATAGGAATCATCCCTGCAATTGTACCAAAAGCTGTCATCATTACAGGACGAAATCTCACTCTTACTGCTTCTTGCGCACTCTCGTAAGCAGATTCACCCTGCTCTTTATACCCTTGATAAAAGTCTATCAATAAAACGGCATTTTTAATGATAATCCCAAAAAGGAGGAGTATCCCTAAAAGACTCGGCATACAACTCGGCTTGCCAAAAAGAAGCATTCCCCAAGCAGCACCAATGAGTGAAAGAGGAAGAACGATTATCATAATAAATGCCATTCGTACCGACTTATAAATCGCGATAAGTGCCATAATCAAGATAATAACCCCTAAACCAATCGCTTTTCCCATACGGATAAAACTATCATGAATCTGTGCAATATCTCCTGTTTGCTCCATTTCAACATCACTAATATTTGCATTTTTTAGTGCCACTAAAGTATCATCTGTAAGATGTGTTACAGGTCGTTTTGCACGGTAGCCATTGACATCTAAAGAGTACAACAACTTATCTCGCTCAATTTTCGCAAAAGTAAGATGTTTTTCAAGCTTTGCAATACTAGAGAGTGGAATCTCTCCTGAAGGTGTTGCAATCGGCAAGAGTCGTAATGTCTCTATGTTTTGTGAAAATTTTCCTTTGAGATAGAGTCTCACAAACTGTGTATTCATAGACTCTAAGTTTGCATTTAACCCTACAATCTGCCCTTTGAGTGGTATTTGCATCGCTATTTGATACGGTGTCACACCAAAGCTCAATGCTTTGTTTTCATCTATATCGAGAATAATTTCTGTAAAATCTTTATCCCAACTTGTTGAAACAGAGGTAAGTCCATGTACCTTTTCCATAGCTGCTTGCACTTGATGTGATTTATCTGCTAAACCATCAACATAGGGAGAACTCAATCTTGTATCGACTGTAGCTTTGATGCTTGAGAGTGCAGTTGCTCCAAAATCAAAAACATCATTGCGCTTAATGCCTTCTAAGTGAGAGAGTTTATCACGAATAAGATTTTCAAGTTGCCAAATAGTCTGCTTTCTTTCAAATCTATTCACAGCATTGATGGTAATCGTCGCTTCTGATGGTAAGTTTCCACTTCCAAGACTGAGTACTCCTGCTTCACTACCAAACGCAACCGAACTCATTTTTACCCATTTTTGTTGCTCAAGCCATGTTAAAACAGGTTCGATTTTTCGTTCAGCACTCTCCACACTCTCATTTGAGCTAAAAGCAATTTGTGCTTTGATAATCCCTGTATCCATCGGTGGCATTGCATCTTTCCCAATAGTCGGCATGATGTTTTTCATACTCATCAGTAAAACCATAATCACACTCACAGTCAAAAACATTCGTCTTGCAAACCACCATTTTCCATTGGAAAACTGGATAATCCCAACATAAGGTGCTACTAA
>Ga0256829_1000537_pt1 | contig 37251 bp, 29 predicted proteins | sample 131447metaG_FD_185979 | JGI IMG/M metagenome (GOLD analysis project Ga0256829, IMG submission 185979) | Hydrothermal vent microbial communities from Lau Basin, Pacific Ocean - 131-447 | ecosystem: Environmental > Aquatic > Marine > Hydrothermal vents | place: Pacific Ocean: Lau Basin | collected... | reverse complement strand
ATCCCCGGCGTGGACAGAAACATCCCCACCATCGCCGTGAACACGATCAGCGCCACCACTCGCACCTTGCACAGGCCCAGATAGGCCCGCACCGTGCCCAGCGGATCCCAGCCCGCACGCTCCCACCGACTCTCAACCGCGTTCGCCATCACCACCTCGCTCCCCGCCGCGCGCACTCGAAAAATCGGGGACTCGGCAGGAATCGCAATGCTGCATGAGTAGTCAATACGGTTCTCGGACCGCTCCCGCGAGGCCTACGGAAATGCCTGGCACCCGTCGCCCGGATGCAGAGATGCGGAATCCGGAAGCAAACCGGCATGTCCCCCGAATGGGGCAACCCTAAGATGTGGCCCGGATGGAGCGCAGCGCATCCCGGGGACGGAAATTCCCCCAGAACCGCGATTCCCGGATTTCGGCCTACGGCCTGCATCCGGGCCACGGGAGGCTCCGGAATGGCCGGAAACCATTTACGCTGGTCTCAATCGGCCCGGCGGCGCAGGCGAATCACGACATCAAATCCGCATCCCTCAGGGTGCGCCTCCATCACCGAATCGTCGAGGGTCACGGCCGACACCGGCAGATCCGTCAGCGTCCCCGTCGCCGGGTCGTACAGATGATGGTGCTCCTCCAGATTGCCGTCAAAGATCCTGCGCTCCGGATCGATGACGAGCTCGCGGACCAGCCCCCTCCGGACCAGGAGGTTGAGCGTGTTGTATACCGTCGGCCTTGAAATCCTCCTCGGTCCGCCGTTGACCTTGGCGAGCACCTCGTCGGCCGTAAGATGCTGCGGGCGCGAAAACAACGCCTGAGCGACCGCGACCCGGTGCGGCGTCGAGCGGATCTTCCGCCCCTTGAGCAGATCCATGATCCGCTCCCGTCCCGGGGCACCCGAGTCCGCCCGTTCCAGCCGCGCTTCACGAATGCCCGCGCAGTCAATCCCCATTTCCCGCCCCCGATCGCGTATTCTCAGCCACCCCATTCCGGTGCGGATCTGTGCCACGTCCGCGGCCTCCCGCACCCGAGCTGGGAGCTACAGCCAGTAGACGAAGATAAACAGCATCAGCCATACGACATCCACAAAATGCCAGTACCAAGACACCGCCTCGAATCCGAAGTGGTTGTCCGGCCCGAAGTGCCCCTTCAAACAACGACCGAAGATCACACTCAACATGATCATACCGATCGTCACGTGCAGCCCGTGGAAGCCGGTGAGAATGAAAAAGGTGGCACCGTACACCCCCGAACCGAGAGTCAGGTGCAGCTCGGTGTAGGCGAGATAGAACTCGCGGCACTGCAGCGCCAGGAAGACCCCGCCCAGCAATATGGTCGCGCCGACCGCCCACGTCGCCGCGCGGCGGTGCCCCTTGGTGATTTGCTGCAGACCCCATGTGACCGTCACGCCGGAACTCAGCAGGATGAGCGTATTGAGCGCCGGTATGCCCCATGCGTGCTCCGGTGTGAACGCCGCGCCCGCCGGCCCGCTCGTCGGCCACACCGCCTTGAATCCCGCCCAGGGGGAATAGTGGGAATTCAGGGAGGCGAGCCAGGGGACAGCAATGTTACGTTCGTAGAACAATACCCCGAACAGGCTGCTGAAAAAGATCACCTCGGAGGCGATGAACCAACCCATTCCCCATCGGAACGAAACGCCCTCCTTCTCGCCGTACACACCGCGGCGGTTTTCGCGGATCACATCCCCCACCCAGCCCGAGAGCACGTAGACGACCAGCAGGCCCCCGGCTCCCGCCAGCCAGCCAGCCGGGAGCACGTACCCGTTGACCGCCAGCGCCCCACCGGCCCCGAGCAGGAGCAGGGCCGTCGACATCAGGGCCGGGTACGGACTCGGTTTCGGCAGGTAATAGTGCCCGCCATGTGCCTGCGATATGCTCATCCGCGCGCTCTCCGAAAGCTCCCGTTGCAACCGTTCCGCTGGACCGCCTGCGCCGCGTACGTCATTAACCCCATTCCCGTGGCACTCCGGCGGCCATGGCTAGACCGTGGGAGGTACCTCGAAGGTGTGGTAGGGAGGCGGCGAAGGCAAGGTAAATTCGAGACCCTGTGCACCGTCCCACACCCGACCCGTCGCCGGCTTCCCTGCACCCACCAGGGTCCGGTACACGTTGTACAGGAAGATCAACTGCGCCGCTCCGAGGACGAACGCCCCGATGCTCGACGCCATGTTGAGCGGTGCGAACTTGACGGCGTAGTCCGCAATCCGCCGCGGCATCCCGTCGATTCCGAGCAGGAACTGCGGAAAGAAAGTTACGTTGAATCCGATCATCGTCAGCCAAAAATGCCATTTCCCGAGCGTCTCGTCGTACATCCGGCCGGTCAGTTTCGGAAGATAGTAGTAGGACGCAGCAAGCACGCCCATCACCGGGCCCCCGATCAGCGTATAGTGGAAATGGGCGATGACGAAGTAGGCCCCGTGGTATTGCTGATCCGCCGCCGCGTCCGAAAGGATAAGGCCGGTCAGCCCTCCGATTCCGAACAACACGATGTATCCGAGAGCGAACAGCATCGGCGTCTCGAAGGTCATCGACCCTTTCCAAATGGTCCCGAACCAGCAGATGAACAGAATCCCGACCGGAATCGAGATCGCCATGGTCGAGAACATGAAATAAATGTTCGCCGCCGTCGGCAGTCCAGACGTATACATGTGATGCGCCCAGACGATCACCGAAATCATCGTGATCGCAGCAAACGAATAGACCTGCGCTTTGTACCCGTAGACCGGCTTGCGCGCGAAGGTCGACAGGATATGCACCAGGATTCCAGCCGTCGGCAGCAACAGGATGTAGACCTCGGGGTGTCCGAAGAACCAGAACATGTGGACCCAAAGCAGGGGGTCCCCGCCGCCGGCTGCGCTGAAAAAATGCGTCCCAAAGTGCCGATCCAGCAGCAGCATGATCGCTGCGCCCGCCAACGCCGGAAATACGACGATCAGCAACACCGCCGTATTGACCCAGCTCCATACGAAGATGGGGATCTTGTCCCAGGTCATCCCGGGGGCGCGCAGGTTGAGTACCGTGACCAGGATGTTGATCGAGGCCAGCGTCGACGACAGGAACAGCAACAGCACCGCGAAGATGGCGAAGTCCATTCCCGGACCGCTCTGCACGGATAGCGGCGCATACATGGTCCAACCGGTATCCAGGGTCCCGTTGCCGATGCCGAAAAACTCCAGCAGCCACGGCAGGACCAGCAAGATCGCTGCCGGCGGCAGAAGCCAGAAGCTAAAGTTGTTGAGCCTCGGCAGCGCCATGTCGGGCGCGCCGATCATCATCGGGATCAGATAGTTGACCATCCCCGCGCTCACGGGCATCAATGCGGCGAAGACCATCACCAGCCCGTGCACCGAGATGATCTGGTTGTAGAGTTCGGGACCCATGACCTTCATCCCGGGCTCCATCAGCTCCGCACGGATCAGCATCGCGAGAATGCCGCCCACGATGAACATCAGAAACCCGAACGCGATATACAGGATGCCGATGTCCTTGTGGTTGGTCGTGTACAGCCAGCGGGTGATACCCCGCGGATGATGCTGTTCCTCCATGGCGTCGATGTCTACGGTGCTCATGTCGGTGCTCCCTCCCCCATCCGATGTGGCGCGCAGTCAGTTCGCCTTCGCGCGCCGGGCGGCTACGATGCGGCTCGGTTGTACGACCTGTCCGGTGCGGTTTCCGAAGGCGTTGCGCTCATAGGTGATCACGGACGCGATGTCTGATGCGTTCAGTTGTTTTCCGAACGCCGGCATCGGCGTCCCCGGGATGCCGTGCAGAACGATGTCGATATGGTTCGACAACGGCCCCTCGACGATCCGACCGTCCTTGTAGAAACCACGCGCGGAGAGCTTGTCCAGCAGCGCCTTGGATGCCGAGAACGGGTGCCCGGTGGCGATCGGCGGGAAGGTTCCTGGGATACCGAGACCGCTGGCCTGGTGGCAGACCGCGCAGTTCCGGTCGAACACGACCTTTCCTCGCGTCATCAACCGCTGCCGGCTCCACGTCTGTGTGGCCGCCGCCCGCGCGCCCGCCTCCCGTGCCTGCTCGGCGACAACCCACTCATGGAAGGCGGCGGGGGTCTTGGCCACCACGACGATCGGCATGAACGAGTGCCCAACGCCGCAGAGTTCCGAACACTGGCCGCGGTAGGTTCCCGGCCTGTCGATTTTGACCCAGGTCTTGCGTAGGTAGCCGGGGATCACATCCTGCTTGATCCCGAAGGCGGGTACCCAGAAGCCGTGGATCACATCGGTCGACTTCAGCACGATGCCGACCTTCTCCCCGGTCGGAAGGACCAATGGATGATTGACCTCCAACAGAAAGTGCTTGTCCTTCGGTGCGTTGCCGTAGATTTCGTCGCGAGGGGTCGACAGCACGCTGTTGAACCCGATTCCGTACCTTGGATAGGCGTAGTGCCACTTCCACTGACTCGCCGTTGCAACGACCACGAGCCGGTCATGTCCCTTGTTGGAAAGCGTCATGATCGCCTCGACAGACGGGATTCCGAGCACGATATAGTCGATCACGATCATCACGAGAACCGGAACCGCGCTCCACATCCACTGCCTGCGTGTCCTCGGACCGGTGAACGTCGCCGGCTCCGGGTTGCGGCTGCGGCGGTGCCGGACCACGGAGTAGAGCAGGACCCCGAGGGCGATGATGAAGAGCACCGTGATGATCGCCAGGAACAGATCATGAATGAAGAGCGTGTCTTCGGCGACCGGGGTTACGGGGGTTGGGAAATTATAGAACGCCTTCGCTCGCACGGTGTTCGTAACAAAGGCACCCATCGCGGTGCCGGCCAACACTATTTGCAGCCGTATCTTCGCCCGCATCTCGATTACCCTATGTTCGTCTTATCGGTTGCTGCATGCACCGCCGGGCGAAATACAGGGATATTGAGTCAAGCCACCGGCCAGCGTCACGACGCAGAACCTATTGAGGACCGCTCCTAGCGTAGCGACGTTCGGCGGACGTGGACACGACGCAGGACTTCGGACAAACGAACCCACGACCTTGACCTCCTGGCGGCTCGGGCTCAGGCAACCTCGGAGCAGGTGGTACACTCCTCGGGCCACGCCGGCACTTCTTTAATAGCCCCGCCCCGCAGCGGTATGCACCCGCGCCATCCCCGGAGCGACCCGGATCCAGAGGCCCCTCAGGGCCACCCGTCGGCGCGGCCGTACAATCGGCCTGGGGAATTGTCCCTTCGATGACCCGACGGCGATTTGAGCTGGATCAAGACCAGCAAAAAGTTCGGGGCTAGACTGATTCGTTTTTTCCTGGAGCCGGGCCCCGCAACCGGGATGCGCCAGGGCACGCAATTCTCTCCAGCCTTCTCGCGGGCCCGGAATTCGCAATGCGCCCGAACCGTGCATCGCCGCTAACCAATCATTCAGATTTGTAGTTGTTCTCCCTTCCTCTACGTACTTGTCTCTCCTATATCATGCCGGCTTCCGCCTCTCCCCGTGAAAATGGCCTAAACCAACCACCTGTCCGTGCCGATTAGCACGCTGTAGTTAGGGGGACTGCAGCCCATCCCGGAAACACGTCCGTGTACCGGTTTGGACTGCGGTTGGTAAGGACCATTGGCACCGGAAACGCCGCTTCGCGCAAAAGGGATCGCGAACCGGCCAAAGGGGAGGTACCAACAATGTACGCAATTCCCAATCGGGCGGTGCGCGGCTTGGTGGCCGCGGCACTCGCCGCAAGCGTGCTCGCGGGATGCTCCGGGGGTTCCGGAAGCGCCGGCACACCGGCTGCGGCCTCAAGCGTGCTGAAGGGAAACGTCATCGACGGATATGTCAAGAATGCCGCGGTGACCGTCTACAGCGATTCAGCGATGACTCAACAGATCGGATCGGGAACGACCGACGCGAACGGAAATTTCAGCGTCGCGCTGACCGTATCGACCGCCCCCTCGACGGTCTACCTCAAGACCGAGGGCGGCACCAACATCGATACCGGAATGCCCGCCCCGACCCTTTTCTTCGCGGGTTCCAGCAGCGGCGGCAGCCTCCATGTCTCCCCCATCACCAATGTGCTGGCCCAGTCGTCGCTGACTCAATCGCTGAGCACGGCCCAAAGCGCTCTCGCCACCAGGCTCGGTCTGACGACGACGGACCTGTACGGCGACCCGGTGAGCAACGCAACGCTCCAGACGGCGCTCGACAAGACCCTGGCGTCGGGGACGCAGAAGACCTCCCTTGCGGCCGGCAGCTACAAAATCGTTTTCTTTTCCATCAACAACCAGAATCTCGGCCAGAACATATCGACGTTCTTCTCGAGCGGATCGCTGGCACTCAACGCTGCCGACGCGACCATATCGAGCAGCGGTGACATCAGCGGCACCGGATCGGGCGGCGAGATCATCACCGGGAAAGTTCAAGGCGACGCGATGCTGCTGAACATCACCGACAGTTCCACCGCGCCGACCTTTCTGTCACGGATCGCAGGCACGGTCGGCCTGTTCGGCGACGTCAGCGGAAACCAGTCCACCCTCGGGAACCTGTCGGCGCCTACGCCTTCGGATCTGAGTCGCGGCGTGTTCGTCGCAGCATTCGTGCCCACCACCGGGGTCGATACGACCAAGCTGACCGCGGCGATACAGGCGCTGTACCAGGGCCAGAAGTACCGGCTGTTGGCCCACGAGGTCTTCGGGAAGGGGGAGGATCTCGGCTGGGGCGACGTGACCTTCAATACCATCGACGCCAAGACGGCCGTGACACCCGATATCTCCCTTGGCGTCGTTACCGCGAATAGCGCCAAGAACGCCACCGTCGCGGTCCCCAACGCCCTGACGCTGAAGTACAACGCGCTCAACTCGGGCGTCTACTCGTTTACCAGCGGAACCACGACCTTCCCGGCCGACATCGTGGTGATCCATTACAACGTAGTGAGCGGCACCACCACGGTCAATGATGTGTACGTCATGTTCGCACCCGGGAACCGCCAAGGCATCTATGTGAAGACCGATACCTCCGGGGTCATCCAGGGCTTCGGAAACGTCTATCTGGCACGCAGCGACGCGGTCATCCCTTCGCTCCAGCCGAACAAGAAGTACGATCTCGAAATCGCCTCGGTCGGACCGTGGGTCGTGGGCCTCACCCACACCCAGGCGACAAGCCAAGCGGAGTTCCAGCTCTCCTCGTTCGGGTCCAGCAACCTGCTCGATACCTCGGCGTTGAGCGCTGCCGGCGGATCGGCGACCTTCGAGACTCCTGGGCTCATGGGAGCCTTCGTCATGAACGGGTCCATGATCGCGGCCGAAAAGGACGACAACGGCAACGACATGGCGGACCACGCCAACGGCCTCGGCGATTCCGCCGAGATCATGGAGTTGGCACCTTCGGGCGCGATGACCGGCATGCGCCAGGACGGGGGCTGCGCCAAGATGGGCACGAACGGCTTCAGTATGGGCGACTGCGCCACCCCGGCGACGACTATGTCGCAGCTCGATCCGACCCAGCCGGGGGTATTCCGTTCGAAGAACTGGCCTGAGCCTTTTGTCGCGTTCCCCTTCGTGTCTGGGGCGACGACCCCGAGCGCGTTCAGCGGGCATCTCACGTTCCTCGCCCGCGCCCTGTACGCGGACGACTACACGCGTTTCAAGAGCGCGTTCCATACGGGCGAGATCGAGATCACGGCCGGCAGCGGCGGCGCCGCACCTACCGCGACCATGACCATTTCCGGCATGACCACGGCGCCGGCAACCATGAAGGCGTCACTGACGAACGGGATGTACCATATCGAGGGAGTGCCCATCACGGGAGGTGAGTACTTCGACATCTACTGGCCGCTGGGCGGTACCAAGGCGCTGTATTTGGTCAGCACGGGCAACGGTTCCACGGATGTCGTAAAGGAAGTCGGGGAGGCCTACATCAGCCGCTGATCCGGCAGCTATCACCTGCCGGCGGGCTTCGGCCCGCCGGCGGCATTACCCCACCCGAGTCAGGAGGTCAGCATCTCAGGTCCAGATCCAAATGTCAGCGACTCTGCTGCACAAAACTGAGGTAGCATTAGCTCGATGGTGGACCGTCCTGCAACAGTCGGGAGGTGGAATGTCAAGCGACCCCAGGACCCGCGCAATTGGGGGCTCCGCGATTGGGGGTGTCGCTTGGTGGGTAACGTCCTAATTTGTTGGTAGCGGGGGCAGGATTTGAACCTGCGACCTTCGGGTTATGAGCCCGACGAGCTACCGGACTGCTCCACCCCGCACCAGGAGAGCGGCATTCTACCGACCGGGCGGGGCCTTTTCAAGGGCCCCGCCGACTTCCGGGCCGGAAAATCTCCCGGGTTTCTACGCGTTAGAAACGATAGATATAGCCGAGGCTTAGATAGGTCCGGCTGTAGCCGGCGCCGGTGGTGCTGGCGAACTGCTTGGAGTCGGTGCGCCCGGCCACCAGGCGGAGCTCCCCGGCGCGGCCGAAGTCCCGCCCCACGCTCGCCTGCCAGAAGTACATCCAGTCCGAGGTGCCGCCGGGGTCTTCCGTCAGGCGCCCGCCGCCGCCGCGCCCGGCCAACTCCCAACCGCGCCAGCGGTAGGAAGCACCGACGGTGAGACGGTTCTCCCAATAGGCTCCGGGGTTGTAGTAGCCGACCTGTACGTTCGGGTTCGAATCGTTGAAGTAGAGGAAATTCCACTCGGCGAAGATGCGCGGGTGCAGGTAGAGCACGCCGAGCAGGTGGCTGCGCACGCGCCAGCGCGAGTTGTGGTCGCCGAAGCGGTCGTCGAACACGCCCCCGCCGCCGCCGACACCGAGGTTGATGCGCGGCAGGACCTGCCAGCTCACGTCCGCGTCCGCGGAGTGGAAAGTCACCTGGTTCTGAATCGAACGGATGTTCTCGATGACCTCGTTGCCGGAATAGAGATCCACGCGCCAGCGATCGGCCGGGATCCACTTGGCGTTGGCGCGCCAGGCGAAGGTCTGCCAGTCGGAGTACTTGCGCACGCCGAGCGCGACCGACGGCCACAGGGTGCCGACCGGCGAGTGCAGCCCGCCGAGACGCTGACCGCCGCTGACCAGCACCTCGCGCCCGTAGAGGACGTTGTCGGCCGGGATCGCCGCATTGTGCTGCTGCAGGTGCGCGACGCGGTAGGAAAGCCCCAGCCACCGTGCGGCGTCGAAGTGATAATTCGCGTTGAGCGTGACCCCGACGATGTGCAGGCGATCGCTGTCCGTGGATCCGAACAGGGACGCCGAAACGGTGGGGGCCAGATCGCGCCGGATGTGGCGGCGCAAGGCGACGTCGGCGGGCCGGCGCGATCCGTCGAGGGTCCCCAGCGCCAGATCACCGAATCCCGACCAGTACTGGGCGGTGGCGAGGTCATGCCGCAGACCTGCGTCTTGTGGATGCTTTCGCAGGAGGACGGCCATCTCACGCGCCGCGGAGCGGTGCGCGCCGTTCCAGTTCCTGACCTGCTCCAGGCCGGCCTGAGCGCCGAAGGCGTTCGGGTCGCGACGGAGTATCCCGCGGTAGACCGCCTCGGCGCTGCGGTAGCGGCCCATCCAGCCCAGCACGCGGGCCTCCCCGTAGGCGGCGTCGAGATCGTCCGGCCTGCGCTTCAACGCGGCGCGGTATTCCCGCAGGGCGGCGTGCAATCGCCCGGCGTCGGCGAGCGCATCGGCCAGGCCCACCCGTGCAGCGACGTCGTTGGGATGGCCGCGCAGATACTCCCGGAACAGCGGGACCGCTCGTTCGGGCCGGCCGGCCCAGGTGAGCTGCCAGGCCAACGGCAGGATCACCACCGGGCGCCGTTGCGGGGCCACCTGAAGGACGCGCTCGTAGAGCGCCGCCGCACGGGCGTTGCGGTTGTCCCACCCGTAGACGCGTGCGGTCTCGATGAGCAGGTTCGCGTCGTCCGGGCGCGCCTTCAGAAGCCGGTCGTAGTCGGCCAGCGCGGCCCGATAACGATGCTCCGCGACCAGTGCCCGCGCCGCATCGAGGCGGGCGGCCCGGTTGGCGGGTTCGGCGGCCAGCACGCGGCGGAATTCCACGACCGCGGGACCGTCCTTTCCGGAGGCGGCCAGGGCCTGCGCATAGCCCAGGCGCGCCTTGAGATCGCCCGGGTTGCGCGCCAAAACCGCGCGAAAATACGGCAGGGCCTGCGCGCCCTGCCCCGACCACAGGAGCTGGAAGGCGAGCGGGCGCTCCACGTCGCGGCGCCGGTACGGCGCCACCTCGAGCACCCGCCGATAGAGCTGTGCCGAGCGGCGGTTCTCGTTGTTCCAGCCGTAGACGCGCGCGACCTCGATGAGCAGGTTCGCGTCACGCGGACGCGCCAGCAGCACCTTGCGATAGACCTCCAGCGCCGCCGGATAGTCCTTGCGCTTGACCAGGGCCCGGGCGATCCCGAGCTGCGCGCGCCAGTTCTGCGGGGACGAGCGCAGCACGCGCGCGTACTGCACCTGCGCGCGGCGCCAGTGACCGCTGTACATCAGCGCCTCGGCCAGACCGAGGCGCGCCTTGGCGTCCTTGGGGTGAGCCCGCACGTACTCCTCGAAATACGGGACCGCGGCCTGCGCCTGCCGGGACCAGAGGAGCTGCCACGCCAGCGGCAGCAGGACATCCGCACGACGCGCGGGCGCAACCCGGATCACCCGCTCATACAGGCGTGCCGAGTCCGCGTTGCGGTTGTCCCAGCCGTAGACACGGGCCGCCTCGATCAGCAGGTCCGCGTCATCGGGCTTCGCCGCGAGCAGCGTGCGGTACTGCGCGAGCGCGGGGGCGTAATCGTGCGCCCGCACCAGCGCCCGCGCGACGCCGAGACGTGCGCGCGCATTGTTCGGCTCGCTCGCGAGCACCTTCCGGTAGGCCTTCAGCGCCGCGGCCGAGTCGCCGGCGGCGGCGAGCGCCTGCGCATAACCCAGGCGCGCCTTGATGTCCCCCGGATGCTGCGCGAGATACTCCCTGAAGTAATGCACGGCCCGGTGCGGCTGCTTCGCCCAGAGCAACTGCCAGGGCAGCGAGGGCAGCACGTCCGCGCGCCGGTCGGGCGCCACCTTCAATACGCGCTCGTAGAGCGCCGCGGACCGGCCGTTCTGATCGTTCCATCCGTAGACCCGGGCCGTCTCGATGAGGAGATTCGCATCGTCCGGGGTCTTTTTCAGCAACGCCCGATAGATCGCGAGCGCCCGCGCGTAGTGCCGCTGGGAGACCAGGGCCCGCGCCTGGGCCAGCGACGCCGGTGCCGGCGCGGCGGGGGCCGCGGTGCCCGCCGCAGCGGCGGGACCCGCGGCAAGCAGCGTCCCGATCAGCAGTACGAACCCGGCGCGGCGGCTCATGACGCGCGGCTCCGCAGCGGATCGCGCGCCGTGTCCCAGCGCACCGGGGTGCGGCCGGGGCGGCGCAGGACCGCGGGCAGCGCGATCACCGTGGAGATCGACATGATCATCCAGTAGATGATCGGATAGAACACCGCATAGGGGTAATAGCGCACCGTCTCGGGATCATAGCGCCGGTCCATCACCGTCCCCACCAGGAGCTGCATCAAGGCGAAGGTGGCAATGAGCATACCCCAGAGATTCGGAATCGGGTGGGCGCCGACCGGCGGGTAGCCGACGCTGTAGGAGACGATCCAGAGGATCGTCAGCACCACGAAACACACCGCCCAGAACGTCGACAACACCGCCTCGACGTAGACCGGCCACAGGCGCCGGTAGCGCCAGTGCACGATCACGTCGGCGTGGCGGCGCAGCACCTGCATCAGGCCGCGCGCCCAGCGCAGCCGCTGCTTGACCAGGCCGCGGAAGGTCGAGGGCACCCGCATCAGGAGGACCGCGTTGGGCTCGTAGCGAACGTCCCAGAAGCGCTTCTGCAGCCGCCAGGTCAGCTCGATGTCCTCCGTGGGCATGTCCGGACTGAACCCGCCCACATCCATCAGCGCGGACTTGCGAAACGCGGTGACGACCCCCGACACCGTCAGGATGCGCCCCCAGACGCGCTGCGAGCGGCGCAGCAGGCTGACGATCGAGGTGAACTCGATGAGCTGCAGCCGGCAGAGCAGCGAGCCGACGTTGTAGACGCGCGGATTGCCGGTCACCGCGGCGACCCGCGGGCTCTCGAAGTGCGGGACCATGTAGCGCAGCGACTGCCGCGCGGGCTCCGCGTCCGCATCCATGATCAGGACGATCTCGCCGTTCACGCACGGCAGGGCATCGTTCAGCGCCATCGCCTTGCCTTCGTTGCGGTCCTTGCGGATCAGGCGCACTCCCTTTTCCCTCACGTGCTGGCGCACCACCGCCGCGGTCGCATCCGTCGATCCGTCGTCGACGACCACGACCTCGAGGTTCGGATAGTCGAGGGCACAGGCCGCATCGAGGGCCCGGCCGATGACCTCCTCCTCGTTGTGCGCGGCGATGAGTACCGACACCTGCGGGGATTGCTTCGCCGGCAACGGATCGGGGTCCTTCTCGCGCCGGAACCAGAAGAAGAACGACGTGGTCATCCATACCACGCTGGTGAGGATCGGGTAGACGGCGAAGAACACCAGGGCGACGATATAGACGTCGTTGCGCTGGACCGCCGCCAGGAACTGCACGGTCTCGTTCATATCGTGCCCTCCCCGTTCGCGACCGGTTCGTAGCGCTTCGCGCTGTCGTCCCAACGGATCACGATCTGGCGCGCGCGGCGCACACGCTCCCAGTCCGCCGTGACCGGCCGCCCGACCCAATCCCGCTCGTAGCGCTCCGGGATGACCGGAGAGGTGCGCCGCGCGTCGCGCGCCCGGTAGAGGCGCAGGTTGTGCGCGATCCAGAACAGCGTCACCGTCGGAACGGCCACGAGGATGATCGGGATCACGATGAACAGCGGGCCGATGCCCGGCCGGGTGGCCAGGACCTTCCACCAGAAACCGAAATAGATCGCCCAACCCAGCAGCACCAGCAGCACATGCCACAGGCGGCGCCAGATCGAGGGCAGGGGTTCACGCTTCATGGGCTTCTCCCAACGCTGCGACTCGGGTCGACGGCCCGGCGTCCACACGCGCACGGGGCGGCCCGTCCGCAAGACGCCGGCTCAGGAAACCGTCATCGGGGCCCGGAATCGGGCGGACAGGCGGGATCATGGCAGTCGACCTGTTGTTCTTCTTGACGGACCGCCCGGGCGTGGGGCCGCGGTCCGGTACAACCCGGGGGATTGTACGCCGCCGCGCCGCCGCGGGCCACGAAGCGCCCGCCCCCGAGCGGCGGAAGACCCCCACAGGCCGCACCCATGCGCCACCCGCCCGATCCGCGTATCCGTCGACCGGCGGGGACGGGGATGCGGCCGGGGTGGACTCCGGCCACGCCCCCGCGCCGGCCGCCCTCAGGCGGCGACCCCGGTCCGCCGCACGCGCCGGCGGGCGACCCCGACGAGCCCGATCAGCCCGGAGCCGAACAGCCAGCCCGCGGCCGGCAGAGGGACTGGGGCGACCGACGTATAGAACGCCCCGCCCGGGATCAGGCTCGGCTCCCACTTTCCCGTGGCCGAGCCCATCAGCAGGCGCAACACGCCATCCTGGAGGCGGTTGTAGCCGATCAGGTCGTACTTGTAGAGTCCGCTCTCGAATTTCAGTTTGGACCCGAATTCGGTGGGGTGGTGTGGATTGAGGCCGTTGAGCGACATGGTGATGGACGCCCCGCCGGCCCCGCTGAGGGTGAACTGCATCCCGTCGTCCGCGAGCACGCTGAAGTTGTATTGCCCCGCCGGAACGTACACGTAGCCCGAGAGTTCACCAGCATAATTCTCCTGTGGATTCGGACTTGCGGCCGAATAGCTGTCGTTCGTAAACAGCGGCGGCAAGGTCGTGGTGGGGTACCCGTCATAGCCGGGATAGTCGTAGTTGAACCTCGCGTTGGCGTAGTTGATCGGCCCGGAGTAGACGCCGTTCACGCTCGCCAGCAAAGCGGCATTGCCGGAGGGTAGAGCGAGCGCCGCCTGGGCGTCGGCGATCGATGCGATACCGTCACAGGTTCCACCGTTCGGTTGCGAACTCGTTTTCGGACATCCGGGCTGGTAGTCGGGCCCCTGCCAGGTCGGGACGACCTGAACCCAGTGCTCATTGATCCCCGGATTGGCCCCGTGGGTCCCGAAGGGGGTGAGCGTGACGAAACTGCTGGCCGCCGCCGTGCCCGAGGCGCACAACCCGACCGCCAGTCCCAGGAAAACCAGACTCCGCAGGCACGCCGGACGGCGTGCCCGTACCCGCTGAACGCTACGCATGGCCGTTACTCCTCTTGTTCTTGTGCCGCGGCGGAAGATACGAAGGCCGACCGATCCGGCACCGGGACCGCGACGCCCATCGATGGGTCGTCGCGCCGCAGCGTCCGAATACAGGCCCGCGCACGCAGTCCCTCCGGGACATTGCGCCGTACCGTGGCTGTGTATCCCAGTCCCTGGGCGACTCCCCACCCGGGGAAACCCGCCCGCCTTCGATCCGTGTCCCCGGTGCCCTCGGGGGCCGATGCTCCGGCCGTCGACACGTCCGCCCCTGTCTCCGCAGGGAGCGCAAGTATTGGACCGAATCCAACCGAAGTCAAATTCCCGCCGGCTCGAGATTTTTTCTGCAAACTGCCCATAAGCGGTTATAACGACGTTTATTTTATGACATAGAGATCGTATGACCTGCGGCCGCCCCGCCCCTGCCGCCCGGCCCCTGCCACCCCGCTCCGGGCTCGGACGCGAAACCTCCGCATACACCCCGGGGTCGGAGTCATCGCCCGCTGGAAAACCCCCAAAGACCACCCACGCCCTGGGCCCGATGACTCCGACCCCTGCCCCAACCCCGCCAACCCGGGGTCGGAGTCATCGCCCGCTGGAAAGCCTCCAAAGACCCCGCCCACGCGCTGGGACGATGACTCCGACCCCTTGATCCGCGACCCCCATCCGCGCCCCGGCGCCGTAGTACCCCCACCGATCCACGAATCCGGGCCCTCTGGACCGCCCCGCGCCCACGCCCCGACCGGGCGGCGGGAGCCGCCTTGTCGCAGAGGCGCCGACGGGAACGGGCGCGGGACCGGGCCGCGGACCCGCGGATGGTCAGGGACTGCGGGGAATCAATGCAGGGCCGCGAGGCACCAGCCCATGAGCAGCCCGGGATAGATCCCCAGGCCGAGGAGCAACAAGCCGTTGGCGCTCAGCGCCACGCGCAGATCGAGGCGTGCCGTTAGCGGCTCGGGGTCCGCCGGGGCATCGAAGTACATCAGCTTGACGACCCGCAGGTAGTAGAACGCGCCGATGAGGGAGAAGAACACCGCGACCACGGCCAGCCACGTCTGGTGGACGTCGATCACCGCCGCCAGCACCGCCAGCTTGGCGTAGAAGCCCGCGGTCGGCGGCACGCCGGCCATCGAGAACATCGCCACCAGCATCATGAAGGCGAACCAGGGGCTGCGCTCGTTCAGCCCCTTGAAATCCCCCAGGCGCTCGGCCTCGAAGCCCGCGCGGCTGAGCAGGATCACCACGCCGAAGGCGGCGAGCGACATCAGCGCATAGACCACCGCATAGAACAGGGCCGCCGAATACCCGGTCCGCGTCCCGGCCAGCAGGCCCAGGAGCAGGAAGCCCATATGCGAGATGGTGGAGTACGCGAGCATGCGCTTGATGTTGGTCTGGGCGATGGCGACGACGTTACCGACCGCCAGCGACAACACCGCCAGGACCACGAGCATGGGCCCCCAGCTCGCCTGCAGCGGCCCCAGCGTGTCGACCAGCAGGCGCATCGCCATCGCGAAGGCCGCCACCTTGGGCGCCGCGCCGAGGTAGAGCGTCACCGAGGTCGGCGCACCGTGGTAGACATCCGGGATCCACATATGGAAGGGGCTGGCGCCGAATTTGAAGGCCACCCCCACGAGTACGAAGGCGAGCGCGAAGACGAAGGCATAGTGCTCCCCCGCATGCCCGCCGGCGAATTGCGCCACCTGCGACATCTCCAGCGATCCGGTCAGACCGTAGAGGAGCGACAGGCCGTAGAGCAGCGTACCGGAGGCCAGCGCGCTCAGGACGAAGTATTTCATCGCCGCCTCGGAGGCCCGCAGCGAGTCGCGATCGAAGGCCACCATCGCATAGAGCGAAAGCGAGAACAGCTCCAGGCCCAGGTAAATCGTCAGCAGACTGCTCGCGGAGACGATCACCATCATCCCCAGCATGCCGAACAGGCCGAGCACGTAATACTCGCCCTTGTAGAGGGCGCGATCCCGCAGATAGCCGCGCGAATACAGGAACACGCCCGCGGTCAACACATAGATTGCCAGCTTGAGGAAGGTCCCGAGCGGATCGCTGACGAACATCCCGTCGAAAGTGGTCTGCACGCCCGCGGGCGCGACCCAGAGGGAAGATACAAACGCACCGATCACGGTGATCTGTGCAAGGAAATAGCTGATACCGCGCCGCTCCTCCGGGAGGAACAGGTCCAGCACCAGGATGAAGCAGGCCATCCCGAGCACGAACATCTCGGGCAGCGCAAGCCAGAAGTCCGGCATTTCGAACGTCATTTCAACTCCGATCCCGCTGTCCGCTCATACGGCACCGACCTGTCCTACGGCTTCACGGCCAGCATCTGGCCCAGCAGGTGCTGGACCGACTGGTGCATCACGTCGATCAGGGGCGCCGGCCACACGCCGAGCCACAGCACCGCCAGCGCAAGCAGGCCGAGAATCAGGAACTCGCGCATGTTCAGGTCCACGAGGGCGCCGACGCGCTCGTTGGCGACCGCCCCGAAGATCACCCGCTTGACCAGCCACAGGGTGTACGCCGCGCCGGTCACCAGCGAAGTCGCGAGCAGGACCGCGTACCAGAAATTCGCCTTCACGCTCGCCAGGATCACCATGAACTCGCCGACAAATCCCGAGGTCCCGGGCAGACCGGAGTTCGCCATGGCGAAAAGCACCGCGAGCGCGGCGAACACCGGCATCCGGTTCACGACCCCGCCGTAGTCGGCGATCAGGCGCGAGTGCATGCGGTCGTAAAGCACGCCGACGCTGAGGAACAGCGCGCCCGAGATAAAGCCGTGGGAGACGAGCTGGACCAGCCCACCCTCCACCGCCAAAGCCGCCCCCTCCAGCGACTTCGTGTTCGCGTAGATCGCGAACGGAACGAAAAAGCCGAGCGTCGCGAAGCCCATGTGGGCGATGGAGGAGTAGGCGATCAGCTTCTTCATGTCCTCCTGGACGAGCGCCACGAGGCTGATGTAGACGACCGCGACCAGCGACAGGGCGATCATCAGCCACGCCAGTTCGTGACTCGCCTGCGGCGTGATCGGGAGGCTGAAGCGCAGGAACCCGTAGGCCCCGATCTTGAGCATGATCGCGGCCAGGATCACCGAGCCGCCGGTCGGCGCCTCCACGTGCGCGTCCGGGAGCCAGGTGTGCACCGGCCACATCGGCACCTTCACCGCGAATGCGAGCAGGAAGGCGATGAAGATCCACAGTTGTGCATCCAGCGGCAGCTTGAGCGCCTGGAAGTCGAGGATCGAGAAGCTGCCGCCCTGAAAATGCAGATAGATCAGCGCGACGAGCATCAGCACCGATCCGAGGAAGGTATAGAGGAAGAACTTGATGGTCGCATATACCCGTCGCGGCCCGCCCCAGATCCCGATGATGAGGAACATCGGAATCAGCATCCCCTCCCAGAACACGTAGAACAGGATGGCATCCAACGCCGAGAACACACCGATCATGAGCCCTTCCATGATCAGGAACGCCGCCATGTACTGCGCCACCCGCGTCTGGATCGAGACCCAGCCGGCGATCACGACCAGCACGGTCATAAAGCTCGTCAGCAGGATCAGCGGAAGCGAGATGCCGTCGATGCCCAGGTAGTAGAAGATGTGGAACGCCGGGATCCACGAAACCCGCTCCACGAACTGCATCTTCGCCGTAGTCGGATCGAATCCGACGTACAGCGGCACCGTAACGGCGAAGGTGACGAGCGCGAACAACAGGGCCATGCGGCGCGCGCCCTCCGCGCCCTTATCCCCGGCCAGGAGGACCATGACCCCGCCGAAGATCGGCGTCCAGATCGCGAGACTCAACCACGGAATATGCGAGAGCACCGGTCCGTTTCCTTCCCCGTCAGCGGACTACGAACCAGCTCAGGAACAGCAGCAGGCCGATCAGCATCGTAAACGCGTAATGGTAGAGATAACCCGTCTGCATCCGGCGCGAGATCGCGGCCCACCGCCCGACCAGCCACGCGCTGCCGTTGACCATCAGGCCGTCGATCAGCCGTACGTCTCCGATGCGCCACAGCAGCCGCCCCATGAGCCGCCCCCCGGCGGCGATCACCTTCTCGTTGAGATCATCGAACCAATACTTGTGCTCGAGAATGTAATAGATCGGGAGGAAGGTCCGCCGCAGGATCCCCGCGAGCGCCGGGCGCAGCCAGTAGACCACCCACATCAGGAAAATGCCCCCCAGCGCCAGCCACAGCGCCGGGGTATGCACTGAATGCTCCGCCATCACCGCCGGGCCGTGGAAGTCGCGCCCAACCTCCGCGAGGACATTATGGGCGGGGAGCACCGCGATCGAGTTCCCGAAATAACCACCGAAGAGAATCGGCCGGATCGTATACCAACCCACCAGCGCCGAGGGGATCGCCAGCATCACCAGCGGCACGGTGACGACGGCGGGCGATTCGCGCAGGTGCGAACGGGTGTGCTCGTCCATACGCTCCTTGCCGTGAAAGACGAGAAAGAACATACGGAACGTATAGAGGGCGGTCACGAGCACGCCCCCGAGCACGCAGTAATAGGCGAACTGGGCGCCCGGAAGCTGCGAGGCGTGCACCGCCTCGATGATGGAGTCCTTGGAGAAGAACCCCGCAAACGGCGGTATCCCGCACAGGGCCAGCGAACCGACCAGGAAAGTGATGTAGGTGATCGGCATGTATTTGCGCAGGCCGCCCATGTGACGCATGTCCTGGTCGTGATGCATCGCGATGATCACCGAACCCGCACCGAGGAACAGCAGCGCCTTGAAGAAGGCGTGCGTCATCAGATGGAAAATGGCGGCCGCATAAGCCGACGCGCCGAGCGCAGCGGCCATGTAACCGAGCTGGGAAATCGTCGAATAGGCGATCACCCGCTTGATGTCGTGCTGGACGATGCCGACCAGCCCCATGAAGAAGGCCGTCGCCCCCCCAAGCACCAGGATCACGTTGAGCGCCGTCGGGGAATACTCGAACAGCGGAGAGAGCCGCGCCACCATGAAGATCCCGGCGGTCACCATGGTCGCGGCGTGGATCAGGGCCGAGATCGGCGTCGGGCCCTCCATGGAGTCCGGCAGCCATACGTGCAGCGGAATCTGCGCGGATTTGGCCATGGCGCCCACGAACAACAGCAGGCAGATCAGCGTCACCACCGACCAGTCCATGCCCGGGACGACCTGGATCGACAGCTCCGCCATGAGCGGCGCCACGCGGAACACCGGCTCGTAGTTCAGAGTGTTGAAGTACATGACGACCAGGGCGATTCCGAGCACGAAGGCGAAATCCCCGACGCGGTTCACCAGAAAGGCCTTGAGGGCGGCGAAGGTCGCCGACTCGCGCTCGTACCAGAACCCGATCAGCAGATAGGAGACGAGTCCCACCCCTTCCCAACCGAAGAAGAGCTGAAGGAAGTTGTTCGACATCACCAGCATGAGCATCGCAAAGGTGAACAGCGCGATGTAGCTGAAGAACCGGATATACCCCGGATCCTCACGCATGTAGCCGATAGTGTAGATGTGCACCGCCAGCGACACGAAGGTGACCACGGCGATCATCAGGGCACTCAACCGATCGATGAGGAAGCCGATCTCGAAGTGGATCCCGCCCGCCGTCATCCAGGTGTAGACCGACCCGTCGAATGCCGGCGCGCCTTCGACCACCAGGTGCCACAGGACCACCAGCGAGAGCGCAAACGAGGTCGCCACGCCGAGGATCGTCACCCAGTGGGCGCCGCCGCGCCCGATCCAGCGCCCGAGCAGGCCCGCGACCACCGCCCCCGCCAGCGGTCCGAGCACGATTGCCAGATAAATGTTCTCCATACCGGACGTGTCTCCCGAACGCCGTTCAGCCCTTCAGGGTGTCGATGTCTTCGACGTTGATCGAGCGGCGGTTACGGAACAGCACCACCAGAATCGCCAATCCGATCGCCGACTCCGCCGCTGCGACGGTCAATATGAAGAAGACGAAGACCTGCCCGGCCGCGTTGCCGAGGAAGTACGAAAAGGCAACGAAGTTCATGTTCGCAGCGAGCAGCATCAGCTCGATGGACATGAGCAGCACGATCACGTTCTTCCGATTGAGGAAGATCCCGGCGACACCCACACAGAAGAGTATCGCCCCGAGCACAAGATAATCCTGCAGCGTGATCATGGATGCCCGCCCCCTCCGCCCGCGGGGCCGGCGTCCCCCGCCGCCGACGCCCGCCGGCGCGGATGTGTGCGTCTCCCGCTCATTCCGGCTTCTTCTCTGCGTCCATCCGGACCAGCCGCACCCGGTCGCGTCTGCGCACAGCGATCTGCGCCGCCGGATCCTGATGTTTGGTGCCCGGGCGCCGGCGCAAGGTCAGCGCGATCGCGGCGACGATCGCCACCAGCAGGATCGCAGCGGCGATCTCGAACGGGTACACGTAGTGCGTATAGAGCAGATCCCCCAGCATTCGGGTGTTGGAGAAATCGGGCCCCACGGGCTTCGGGGCGCTGCCGGGGGGCAGCACGAAGTAGCGCACGAGCACCAAGCCCATTTCCGCGACGATGGCCAGGCCGACCAGGAGGCCGACCGGCAGATAGCGGGTGAACCCCTCGCGCAGAACGGCGACGTTGATGTCCAGCATCATCACCACGAACAGGAACAGCACCATGACCGCGCCGACGTATACCAACACCAGGACCAGCGCCAGGAACTCGGCCTCGAGCAGCAACCAGAGCGCCGCGCTCGAGAAGAACGCCAGCACCAGAAACAGCACGGCGTGCACGGGATTACGCACCGTGACCACCCGCAGTGCGGCGAAGACCAGTACCGCCGCGAACAGATAAAAAATGAACAACTCGAATGTCATGATTCGTTTCTTGTTCCCGACCCCGGTCCCGACCCGCCAACCCCGCGTTCAGCGGTAGCGGGCCTCCTGCGCACGATCCGCCGCAAGCTGCGCCTCGTAACGGTCGCCGTTGGCGAGCAACTGCTCCTTGTGGATGATCTGCTCGCCGCGATTTTCGTAATGATATTCGTAGATCCGCGTCTCGACGATCGAGTCGACCGGACAGGATTCCTCGCAAAAGCCGCAGAAGATGCACTTGAACAGGTCGATGTCGTACCGGGTCGTCCGGCGTGTCCCGTCCGCGCGCGGCTCCGACTCGATGGTGATCGCCAGCGCCGGGCATACCGCCTCGCACAGCTTGCAGGCGATGCAGCGCTCCTCGCCGTTGGGATAGCGGCGCAGGGCGTGGAGCCCGCGAAACCGCGGCGACTGGGGGGTCTTCTCCTCGGGGTACATCAGGGTCACCTTGCGCGCGAACAGATACCGCCCGGTGACCCGCAGCCCCATGAATAGCTCCCACAGGAACAGGCTCTTGACGTAGTTGCGTAGTGTGCGCATAGACGGCGACCTCACGCAAACCAGGGCTGCAGGTGGAAGAGGATCGCAAACCCCTCCAGGAACAGCCAGACGATCGTGATCGGAATGAACACCTTCCACCCCAGGCGCATGATCTGGTCATAGCGGTAGCGGGGGAAGGTCGCGCGGAACCACAGAAACAGGAACAGGAACCCGGCGGCCTTGAGCAGCAGCCAGACCGTCCCCGGCACCCAGTTCACGTAGGCCTGCCACCCGGTCCCCTCGAACGGCGACAACCAGCCCCCGAGAAACAGGACCGCCGCGAGGGTGGAGATCAGGATCATGTTCGCGTACTCGGCCAGGAAGAACACGGCGAAGGCCATACCCGAGTACTCGACGTGGAATCCCGCGACGATCTCCGACTCGCCCTCCGCCACGTCGAACGGCGCGCGGTTCGTCTCTGCGACCCCGGAGATGAAATAGATGAAGAACAGCGGCAGCAGCGGCAGCCAGAACCAGTGCAGCACCCCGCCCTGCTGGGCGAGCACGATCTTGCCGAGATTGAGGCTGCCGCCGGCCATGAGCGCGCCGACCAAGGCGAAGCCCATGGCGATCTCGTAGGCCACCATCTGCGCGGCCGAACGCATCGCGCCGAGAAACGCGTACTTTGAGTTCGACGCCCACCCGGCGATGATGACTCCGTAGACGCCCATGGACGTCAGCGCCAGCAGGAACAGCAGCCCGGCGTCCACGTTCGCGAGTACCATGCCGTGTCCGAAGGGCATCACCGACCACGCCGCCAGGGCCGGGCCGATGCTCAGCACCGGGGCCAGCAGGAACAGGAAGCGGTTGGCGTTCGCCGGGACGATGATCTCCTTGAGCAGGAGTTTGAGTGCGTCGGCGATGGGCTGCAGCCAGCCGCGCGGGCCTACCCGTTGAGGTCCGATGCGGATCTGCATGTACCCGATGATCTTGCGCTCCGCGAAGGTCAGATAGGCCACGGAAAGCATCAGCGGGACCAGGATGGCGACGATCTTGAGCAGGATGAGCACCGGGATGCGAAAATCCTCCGGCAGCCCGTTCCAGAACTCGAGCAAAGTGGCGGTCATCGCGCCGCCTCCCCGTTTCCCGGTGCACCGATCGTCACGGCGCCACCCGCAGCGACACCGGCCCGATGCTAGGCCCCAACGCGGCGCTCCCGGGCGTCGCCGCCGGGATCCAAGCGCAACCCTCCGGGACCCGCTCGTCCACCACCAGCGGCAGCACCGCGTGCGCCTCCCCCTGCATGACCTCGACACGCGCCGCATCGGCCAGCCCCAGACGCGCCGCCTCCTTCGGCGCGATCCGGCATACCGCATCACGCGCGAGTTCGGTCTTCTGTAGCGCCGACGCCCGCCGCACCAGTGGGTCGGTGCGATAGATCGGAGCCTCCCCGATCCGGAACAGCCCCGTCACCCGCGCGCTTTCCACGATGTCGATGTCCCCGGGTTCGCCCCGCCACTCCGCCGTCAGGCCGCCCGCCTTCGCGCGCAACTCGTCGCACACCTGCGCGGAATCCGCGTAGTCGAACCCCGGAAGCCCGAGGAGGTTACCCAACACGCGCAGGACTTTCCAGCCCGGACGTGCTTCTCCGGGCGGGGTCGCGGCCCCGCGAAAACCCTGCCAGCGCCCTTCGGCGTTCACGAAAGTCCCCGAGGTTTCGGCGAAGGCGGCGACGGGCAGCAGCACGTCGGCGTACTCCCGCGCGGCCTCGCTTCCATACGACCCCATCACGACGGTGAACGCACTCGCGTGCGCCGCGCGGCGCGCCGCGGCCGCATCGTGACAATCGAACTCGGGTTCGACGTTGAACAGCACCAGCGCCTGCGGCGGGGACTCGATCATCGCGCGCGCATCCCGTCCCGCGGGAAGCACCGGGACCGCCCCCGCATCGCGGTGCGGGACCGCACCCGCGATCCACGCGCCGGCGCTGTTGGCCGCCTCGGGCAGCTCGCCGAAGGTCGCCCCGGCGGCGGCCGCGATCCGCATCGCCAGTGCGCGCAACAAGGAATAATCGGGGTGCGCGGCGGCGAGCGCACCGAGCAGGACGCTCGCACGTTCCCCCTCCCTGAGCGCCTGTGCGATGGCGCGTTCGGCCGGCGCGGGCCGGATCTCCTTGAGGAAGTCGCGCGCCGCCGGGGTGTCGCCGGCGCCGCCCGCGCCCAGGGCCTTGGCGATTCCGGCGACGGCGCGGACCATCCCTGCCGGATCGGCGACGATTCTTTCCGCCACGGGAAAGTGGAATTCGAAGTCCAGCGGATTGACGAACAGCACCTTCGCACCGGCGAGCGCCGCCTTGCGCAGGCGGTGCGCTGCGATGGGCTGTTCGTGGCGCACGTTGGAGCCGACGAGCAGTGCGGCGTCGACGCGCTCCAGGGCTTCGATGGGCAGGCCCAGCGACGGAAAGGCCGGTGCCTGCTCCTGATTCCGGAAGTCCGTCTGGCGCAGGCGGTGGTCGATGTTCGAAGAACCCAGGCCGCGCACCAGGCGGTTGAGCAGATAGAGCTCCTCCAGGGTCGCGGTGGGCGAGACCAGGACGCCGATCGCGTCGGGCCCGCCCTCCGTCACCGCGCGGCGCAGACCGTCCGCAACCGCCTCGAGGGCGACATCCCACTCGACCGGCTCGAGGCGGTCGCCGCGGCGCACCATCGGCGCGGTGAGCCGGTCCGCGGCATATAGTCCCTGATAAGAGTAGCGATCGCGGTCGGAGATCCAGACCTCGTTGATCGACTCCTCCTCGCGCGGCACCACGCGCATGACCCGTCCGCCACGGGTGTGCAGGGCGATATGCGAGCCCATCGAGTCGTGGGGTGCGACGGCCGCGTATTCGCGCAGTTCCCACGCGCGCGCCGTGAAGCGGAAGGGCTTGGAGGTGAGCGCCCCCACTGGGCAGACGTCGATGACGTTGCCGGACATCTCCGAGCCGATCGCCCGCTCGACGTAAGTGTCGATGCGCATGTGCTCCCCGCGGCCGATACCGCCGAGTTCCTTCTGCCCCGCGATCACCTCGAGGAAGCGTATGCAGCGCGTACAGTGGATGCAGCGCGTCATATCCGTCGCGATCAGCGGTCCGAGATCGTGGTCTGCGACGACCCGCTTCTTCTCCGCGAAGCGCGACACGCTCGACCCGAACCCCAGCGAGAGATCCTGCAGCTCGCACTCCCCACCCTGGTCGCAGATCGGGCAGTCCAGCGGGTGGTTGATCAACAAAAACTCCATCACCGCTTTCTGCGCCGCGATCGCCCGCGGCGAACGCGTGAAGACTTTCATACCGTCGGTGACCGGCGTGGCGCACGCCGGCAACGGCTTCGGCGCCCGCTCGACCTCGACCAGACACATGCGGCAGTTCGCCGCCACGGGGAGCTTGGGGTGATAGCAGAAACGCGGAATGACGACGCCGGCGGCATCGGCGACGCGAATGATCATCTCGCCCTTGCGCGCCCGGTAGGCGACCCCGTCGATCTCCACGGTGACCTGATCGTCGTGGATTTCGGGTTTCGCGCTCACGCCGCCGCTCCTCGTCCCGCGGCACCGCCGGCGTCCACCAGGCAGCGCTTGTGTTCGATATGGTACTCGAACTCCTCCCGGAAATGCCGTATGAAGCTCTGCACCGGCCATGCCGCCGCGTCCCCGAAGGCACAGATCGTGTGACCCTCGATCTGCCCGGCCGCGCTCACCAGCAGGTCCAGATCCTCCGGACGTCCGGCGCCGTTCTCGATGCGCGAGAGGACCCGATGCAACCAGCCGCAACCCTCGCGGCAGGGCGTGCACTGGCCGCAGGACTCCGCATAGTAGAAGCGCGAGATGCGCATCAGCGCCCGAACCATACAGGTGCTGTCGTCCATCACGATCACGCCGCCCGAACCGAGCCCCGATCCCGCCTTCTGCAGCGAGTCGTAGTCCATGTCCGTTTCCATGATCACGTGCGCGGGCAACACCTTCATGGAAGACCCGCCCGGGATGACCGCTTTGAGGATATGGCCGTGGCGTACGCCGCCGGCGAGCGCGAGCAGGTCCTTGAACGGCGTTCCGAGCGGGATCTCGTAGTTACCCGGGCGATTGACGTGCCCGGACACGGAGAACACCTTGACCCCACCGTTGTTCGGCCGCCCCAGGTTCAGGAACCACTCCGGCCCGTTGCGGATGATCGACGGCACCGAGGCCAGCGTCTCGGTGTTGTTGATCGTCGTCGGGCGTCCATAGAGCCCGAAATTCGCGGGAAACGGCGGCTTGAAACGCGGCTGGCCCTTCTTTCCCTCCAGGGACTCGAGCAGCGCCGTCTCCTCGCCGCAGATATAGGCCCCGGCCCCGAGGTGCGCGTGCGCCTCGAAGTCCACGCCCGAACCCAGTATGTCGCGCCCCAGGTATCCCGCGGCGCGTGCCTCGTGCAACGCACCCTCGAAGCGCTCGAAGGGCTCGTGATGGAACTCGCCGCGCAGGTAGTTGTACCCGACGGTGGCGCCCATCGCATAGCCCGCGATCGCCATTCCTTCGACCACCGCGTGCGGATTGAACCGCAGGATGTCGCGGTCCTTGCAGGTACCGGGCTCGCTCTCGTCGGAGTTGCAGACGAGATATTTCTGGACCGGGGCGTTGCGCGGCATGAAGCTCCACTTGAGACCGGTCGGAAACCCCGCCCCGCCCCGCCCGCGCAGCGCTGACTTCTTGACCATCTCGATGACCTGCTCCGGCGGGATCTTCTCGCGCAGGATCTTCTCCCACGCCTCATACCCGCCGACCTTGCGGTAGGTCTCGAGCGTCCAGGGCTCGTCGTAGCGCCGCGTCGCGAAGCAGATTTCGTCGGCCATCGCCTTACTCCAACGCGTCCAGGATGGCATCGACCTTTTCCGGGGTCAGATGCTCGTGGTAATGGCCGTCCACCGTCATCATCGGGGCCCCGGCGCAGGCCGCAAGGCATTCCTCCTCGACCTTCAGCGTAATCCGCCCGTCCGGGGTCGTGTCTCCGAGGCGGATCCCGAGCTTGCGCTCGACGTACCGGATGATCTCGTCCCCGCCGCAGAGCATGCAGGAGATATTGTTGCAGATCGAGACCTTGTGCCGCCCGACCGGGCGAGTGTCCAACATCGAGTAGAAGCTGGCGACCTCATAGACGGACACGCGGGGCATCCCGAGGTAGTCCGCAACCGCGTCCATGAGTTCCGTCGTCAGCCAGCCGCCGTTCTGTTCCTGGGCGATGGTGAGCGCCGAAAGCACCGCCGACTGTCGTTGCTCGCGCGGATATTTGGCGACCCAAAGGTCGATCGCCTTGCGCGATGCGGGGGTCAAGGCCGCCGCCCGCCCGCCAGTCGCCGTCTGTTCGCTCTGCGTCATATTCAAACCGATCCCGTATCCGCCGCTGAGTTCAGCGGTCGATCTCCCCGAAGACGACATCCAGCGTGCCGATCAGCGCCACGCAGTCCTGCAACATATGGCCGCGCGCCATCTCGTCGAGCGCCGCCAGGTGGGCGAACCCGGGCGCCCGAATCTTCAGCCGGTAGGGCTTGTTGGCGCCGTCGGAGATCAGATAGATCCCGAACTCCCCCTTCGGGTGCTCGACCGCCGCGTAGGTCTCCCCCTCCGGGATGCAGAAGCCCTCGGTAAACAGCTTGAAGTGATGGATCAGGGCCTCCATGTCCGCCTTCATCTCCTCGCGCGGGGGAGGGGCGACCTTGTGGTCCGCGACCATCACCGGCCCCGGATTGGCGCGCAGCCATTCGACGCACTGGCGCACGATGCGGTTGGACTGACGCATCTCCTCCACGCGGACGAGGTAGCGGTCGTAGCAATCCCCGTTCGTCCCGACCGGGATGTCGAAGTCCAGCCGGTCGTAGACCTCGTACGGCTGCTTCTTGCGCAGATCCCACTCGACCCCGGAGCCGCGCAGCATCGGGCCGGTGAAGCCGAGCTGGCGTGCGCGCTCGGGGGACACCACGCCGATGCCCACAGTGCGCTGCTTCCAGATACGGTTCTCCGTGAGCAACGCCTCGTATTCCTCGATGTAACGGGGAAAGCGCTCCGTGAAATCCTCGATGAAATCCAGCAGCGATCCCTGCCGCGCCCGGTTCATCCGCTTGAGGTCGCGGGCGCTGCGCCAGCGCGAAGGCTGGTACTGCGGCATGCGCTCGGGCAGATCCCGATACACGCCGCCCGGGCGGTAATACGTCGCGTGCATGCGCGCGCCCGACACCGCCTCGTAGCAGTCGAACAGGTCCTCGCGCTCGCGGAAGCAATACAGGAAGACAGTCATCGCGCCCACGTCGAGGGCGTGCGTACCGAGCCACAGCAGGTGATTAAGGATGCGCGTGATCTCGTCGAACATCACGCGGATGTATTGAGCGCGCAACGGCGGCTCGATCCCCAACAGCTTTTCCATGGCGAGCACGTAGGCGTGCTCGTTGCACATCATGGACACGTAATCCAACCGGTCCATGTAACCGATGCTCTGGTTGTAGGGCTTGCTCTCGGCGAGCTTCTCGGTCGCACGGTGCAGCAGTCCGATGTGCGGGTCGGCGCGCACGATAACCTCGCCGTCCATCTCCAGGACCAGGCGCAACACCCCGTGGGCCGCCGGGTGCTGAGGGCCGAAGTTCATCGTCAGATTGCGGATCTCAGGCACGGGCGCCTCCCGCGGAATCCGGGCCGTCCACGCGCACGCCGCTGGTACCGGCAACGCCCCTCACGGCCGCTTCGTCCCCGCCGCCTCGCGGCCCTCGTCCTCGGGCCGGTCGACGTCATAGCGATGATCGTGGCGGATCACCCGCGGCACCAGCACGCGCGGCTCGATACTGACCGGCTCGTAGACGACGCGCGCGCGCTCCGGATCGTAGCGCACCTCGACGGTGCCGCTGAGGGGGAAGTCCTTGCGAAAAGGATGGCCCACGAAGCCGTAGTCGGTCAGGATCCGGCGCAGATCCGGGTGCCCCTCGAAGACGATGCCGAAGAGGTCGAAGGCCTCGCGCTCGAACCAGTCGGCGCTGTTCCACACCTCGTTCACCGACGGCACCACCGGGAAATCGGCGTCCGGCGCGTACGTGCGCAGACGCAGGCGGCGGTTGCGCGGGAGCGAGAGCAGATGATAGACCACCGCGAACCGCGGGCTCGGCGCGCGCGGCGTCTCGCGCAGTTCGTCCTCGGGCCCGCGCACCCCGCGGCTGAAGCCGCGCCCCGTGGCCTCCCGCGCGATCCACTCCGCCTCCCCGTATTCGGCGTAGTCCACGCCGCACAGGTCGATCAACTCATCGAAGCCGAAATCCGGCTCGTCGCGCAGCGCCGTGCACACCTCGAGCAGGCGCGCCGCAGGAACCTCGGCCGTGCATTCGCCGTGGGCCACGACGACGGAGGTCAGTGCATCCTTGAACCGGTCCCGCAGGCGCTGCGCCCCATCTTCGATCGTCTCTGCCATGGCCGGTCCGTCAGCGGGCGATCGTGTTGGTGCGGCGGATTTTGTTGTGGAGCTGCAAGATTCCGTAGAAGAGGGCCTCGGCCGTAGGCGGGCAGCCCGGGACATAGATGTCGACCGGGACGATACGGTCGCAACCGCGCACGACCGAATAGGAATAGTGGTAGTAACCCCCGCCGTTGGCGCACGAGCCCATGGAGATCACCCACTTGGGCTCCGCCATCTGATCGTAGACCTTGCGCAGCGCCGGCGCCATCTTGTTGACGAGCGTCCCCGCGACGATCATCACGTCCGACTGGCGCGGGCTCGGGCGGAAGATCATGCCGAAGCGATCGAGGTCATAGCGCGCCGCGGCCGTATGCATCATCTCGACGGCACAGCAGGCGAGGCCGAAGGTCATCGGCCACATCGAGCCGGTGCGCGCCCAGTTCACGAGACGGTCCACCGAGGTCGTGACCCAGCCACGCTCCTGTAGGACCGGCAGCGGTGACTCGGCTATTCCCATTCCAAGGCCCCCCGCTTCCATTCATAGACGAAACCCACCACCAGGATGGTCAGAAACAGGCCCATCGCGGCCAGCCCGAACACCCCGATGCGGTGCAACGCCACCGCCCAGGGAAACAGGAAGGCGATCTCCAGATCGAAGATGATGAACAGGATGGCCACGAGGTAGTAGCGCACGTCGAACTTCGTGCGCGAGTCCTCGAAGGCCTCGAAGCCGCACTCGTAGGGGGAGAGTTTGGCCGGATCCGGGCGGCGCCGGCCGAGCACGAAACCCGCCATGATCGCCACCGAGCCGACCAACAGGCCGACGACGATAAACATCAGTACCGGCAGGTAGCCTTCCAGCATGCGCACGCTCCCCACGTCCGTTCGCGTCCCCATCCGGCGCCCGCACCCCTTCGGTGCCGCCCCCCCGACGCGCCCGGGCAGTCTAGGCCAGATCCGAAAGAGGTGTCAAGTAACCACAGTGTTAGATTAGTTTTATGATCAACGGCTTATACCTGATGAGTCCGCGCGCTGCAACGCCCGGCCGAAGATGCCGCCGCGATCGGGACTCACGAACTCCCGGAAACGGCCCCGACCCTTGTCCACAGACCACATACCGAGGCCGACGGACAGCCCGTCCGCCCCGCCCCCAAGGATCGGGCTCAGTCTGCCGCGCGGGTGCGCGCCCTGGAGGCCGTTCGGGATCCGGTCGCAGGGGCTGGACAGCGACCCGTCGTGCCGCCGGTTCAGCACCAGGTTTCCCTGCGGGGTCTTTGAGGAGGACGTGGTCACCGTCCACCTCGCAGTCGATCTGCAGGGTCCCGCCCGGCGTCTTCATGTAGGCCTTGCCCGACTCGAACTTGATCGAGACGGGCCCGGTATGATCCGCATAGATCCCCTCGATCCCGCCGCCGCGGCCGGCCAGCAGAACAGCCGCCGCCAGCAACGCCCGGCGCAACCGCTTCTTCAAATGATGTGTTCCGCGGATCCTCTTCCCCCTCTCGTGGATTCATCCCGAAGCTTCCGTCGTCGCGGCGACAGCAACCCTCCTCGTCGGCCCGCGACACCCGTAACAGGCCCCGGCGGCGGTTCGGTCCATTGCGCGCCCCAAGGTGGTGCGCCTGCGACGCGGGACAGGAAAAGGGGCGGCACGCGCGTCCACCGGCGGGGCGCGCGGCCTCCGAGCACGCCGCGGAGGACAGGAGTCGGCAATCCACGCACACGGATTCGCCGGCCCTGCCGCCGTTTGACACCACGACCCCGGCCCGCCTATAGTCCGGTCATGTCCCACCGTGCCGGGCAGCTTCGCATCCGTCGACTGTGGCTGGTGAAACCCACCGGCCGCGGCGGCTTGCGCAGGTAGTTTCGGTACACCAGCAAGGCAGCCGCGGGTCCGTGACGCGGCCCGCCTTGCCCTGATCCCGGACCCGCCACGCCCGCAGGGGGTCCGCAACGTGCAGCCGATTTCCCGCAGCGATCGATTCGCCGGCGCCGCGCTCGTTTTGTTCGCCGCCGTCGCCTTCTCGGCCAAGGCGATCTTCGTCAAGCTCGCCTACCGTTACTCCGTGGACGCGGTGACCCTGCTGGCGTTGCGCATGCTCCTGTCGCTGCCCTTCTTCCTGATCGCGGCCCTGTGGTCCCGCCGCGCCCGCGCGCCGCGCCTCGACGCGCGTCAGTGGCTCGCGGTCGGGTTTTTGGGCCTGGGGGGCTTCTATCTGGCGAGCCTGTTCGACTTCCTCGGCCTGCAGTACGTCAGCGCCGGCCTGGAGCGCCTCGTGCTCTTCATCTACCCGACGCTGGTGGTCCTCATCACGCGGGTGCGCGACCGCCGCCCCATCCGCCGGCCCGAGATCGGCGCCTTGCTGCTGAGCTACGCGGGCATCGCCGTCGTCTTCCTGCACGACCTGCGGGTCGAAGGCGGCAACATCCCTCTCGGCACGGCACTGGTCTTCGCCAGCGCCTTCGCCTATGCCGTCTATCTCGTGGGCAGCGGCGAACTGCTGCACCGCATCGGCACCCTGCGCCTCACCGCCTACGTGATGACGGTCTCCTCCATCGCCGCGGTGATTCAGTTCTTCGCCACCCACCCGCCGGCCGCTCTGGTGCAGCCGCGGCCGGTCTACCTGCTCGCCCTGGCGATGGCGCTGGTGTCCACCGTCCTGCCCGCCTTCCTGCTCGCCGCGGGCATCCGTCGCGTGGGCGCGCGCACCGCCTCCATGATCGGCGCGATCGGCCCCGTATCGACCCTCGTACTGGCGGCGGTCTTCCTCGGAGAACCCCTGACCGCGGTCCAGCTCGGCGGCGCGGCGCTGGTCCTCGCCGGCGTCACGACCGTATCCCTGCAGCGCCGTCCGCCTCCCCAGCCCGTCGCGGCGCCGGCCCAGGCCGCCGCCGTAGCCGCCGCGCGGGACACGGGCTGAGCGACGCGCCGCAGCGCCCGAAACGAAACAAAAGGGGGGGACAGATTTATTTGAGCGACCGCTCAAATAAATCTGTCCCCCTTTTGTTCTCTTTTGTTCTTTTACACAGCTTCTAGTCGGACTCAGCCGAAGGATAGGTCAGGACCACACCTTCCACGCGCGCCCACGGCGTCAGGACGTGCGGCCGCGCCGCGCCGGCGCCGATCACGTGCTGCACGGGCACGCCGCGCACAGTCAACGCGTCGGCGATCAGCGAGCGATGACAACGCCAGGGGACCGCTTCCGCGCACATCAGCACCAGGCCGCTTGAGCTGCCCGCGAGATCCAAAAGCGCCTGTAATCCTCTGGAAAAAGACGCCGTCTGCATGTAATCGGCGTAGCCTCGGAACGAGGCGTTCCGCCAGGCCGTATTGGGTGAGTCCGGCCGCGGCCGGCGCAGGCCGCCCAACTCCGGAAAATGCCGGTATTGGATGTCGGCCGCAGCCAGTTCCGCAGGCAACGTTTCGCGACCGAACTGCGGGTTGCGCCGCGAACGCGGAATGGTCCGCACATCCGCGACGTACACCAGTCCATGCGCCCGGAGCAACTGTACGAATTCGTCCAGCGGACGGTTCGAATGGCCGATCGTATACACTGCCGAGCGATGCGGCTCGCGGCCGATCGGCTCGTCTTTTCTGGCGGCCGCTTCGGCTGCGGGATGACCCGACCGCCCGTGCGGCTGCGGCTGTCGTCTCATACCGATCTCATCCATGGGCACCGGGACACGGACAAAGGGCCATCTGCGTCCGCCGCGCCGTGCGGGCGATCGCCGAGGCCATGGCGCAGCGGCCGCATCCGCTTCAGCGGGCTCGAAAAACCATCGCCCGCACCAGAAGGTCCTCCTCCGCGGTGAGGTGAGGATAAATCAGCGATTCCTCTTTCTCGTCATGGGCTTCGAGGATGCGCCAGAATCGGCGCAGCGTCTGGGGCCTGGTGAGGCGCGCCCGATCTTCCCGCACCAGCGCATGCTCGCGCTCGAGTTCGGCGATGCGTCGCGCGCTGCCGCCCCGCCTGCGGTAGATATCGAAAAGAAATGTCTCCTCGAGTTGCATGTGCCGCTCGAGCATGAACAGCGCCCATTGCAACCCCAGCGGGTCCCCCTGCCGATGACGCGCCAGCGCCGCCTCGATCAGGGCATGATCGCGGCCCAGATAATCGGCGAGCGCAATCGCCTCGGGCACGCGCGCCGCCCAGGCAATATAGTCCTCTCCATCCGACCACAGGGGATGCCAGCCAAGCCGTCCGCAGGTACGTCGGAAGGCATCGGCAACGGCCGCGGCCGGATCGCCCCGCCCGTGGATCAGGACGCTGCCCCCTTCCTGCATCCCGGCCAATGTCCGCGCCCAATCGCCCTTGCCCGCGACCGCGACCCGCTCCGCATCGTCGAGCCAATGGGAGCGCGCCGGCGGCGGGAAATCGGCCTCCGCGGCGGGGCCCGCGTGGGGTGCCACGGCAATCCGACATGCGGGATCCACGTCGCGGACCCGCCAGCGAACGCCGGGGGCGAACCAGCACGACTCGCCCGTCGGCAACTCCCGGCGGGCGATCCGAGCCGGCTGCAAGCATTCACATAGCGCCGCCCCGGCGACCGCCCGCACGCGCTCCCACCGGTTGAGCCGCGGGGCGTGCCAGGCCGAGAACTTCTCACGGATCTCCCGAGCGTCGTATACCCGTTCGAGCAAAAGCCGCAAGCCGGCCGGATGATCGGGCGCATTCGTCATCGCCGATTACCCCGGGCCGCGACCGGTCGACCCTTCGCGAGGGCTGCGATCATCCGCCGCGGTCAAGCCGCGCAGAAGATGTGCGATCATCAAGCTCGAAACGGCCGCCGGCTGCGCTCCGCGCTCGGACGGGAGCGCAATCGCTCGAACCACGGCCCGAGCCGGGGGAGCGCCCGGTCGAACGGCTGACCCACCGCGTCTCCAAACTCGAGCCAGACGTAGAACCAGATATCGGCGGCCGTGAACCGCTGCCCGCAGAGGAAGGGGCCGTCGCCGAACATACGATCGAGCCAGGCTGTACGGTCGCGTGCGATACGCTTGAGCCCGTCCGCCGCCTCCGGCGCCACGGGTATACGTCCGCGGAAGCGTTCCAGGCCTTCCGCATAATGATAGGCGTTGTGGATAAACTCGGTGACATTGAGTTCGACCCGCCGCCACCACTGCCGGGTCTCGGCACGCTCGACCGCTGTGGATCCGATCAGCGACGGTCGCGGATACAACTCTTCGATATACTCGGCGATCGCAACCGACTCCGCCAACACCCGACCGTCATCGATCTTGAGCGCCGGCGTCTGCCCTGCGGGGTTGAGCTTGAGAAATTCCTCACGGCGATTCTCCCCCGAAAACACGTCGATCACGACGCTCGGAACCTCCACTCCCTTCTCGAGCAGAAACATCCGCAGACAACGCGGGCCGGGACTGTCCGCATCATAGAGAAGCATCGCGATGACCTCCCGCGGGGAACCCTGAGCGCCCGCGCGCCCATCCCAGGCTGCGCCACGCCACCTTGTCGGTTCCAGCCGACTCCGAAGAAACCGGAGCGGAACCAGTATAACAGGCGCCCCGCAGCGGCCCTTGATCGCAGTCAAGCGAAAGGTCGACACAGACCCCTCCGCCCCCGGTACAACTGCGGTTTTCGAGCCCCCCTCAATGATGAGTTCCGCGAGTGAACCCCATCGGAGAACGTGGGTCAGCGCAGCGTCAGCGATCTCGATCTTCTCCGCTCCAGGCAAACGCGGTACGCCGATGACGAAGGCTTTCATCAACTCTCTTTACCAAAAAACCCCGCATCGAGAAGGTTCAACGGCCGGGGAACGCGACAGGTTCGGTGTGGAATTACTGCACTGGAACTACGAACCAGAGACCCAGCAGACGACCGCCGACAATCCGACGCGCCCTCGCGTGGCGGCGAACCGGCGCGCCGGGGCCGAAACCGACATCCCGACCACGGAATTGGTGGCGTTCGCGGAGCTGGATGTCTACACTCTGGGGACGCCTTTTCACCATCTGCCTGGTCCAGCCCGTGGTGGGATCGCGGTTGCAGGGCGTCCCCGCCAGGTCGTCGGCGTGTCGCGCATTGCGAGAGGTTCACCTATGGAGAGGGTATCCGATTATCTGATCGTCGGGGGCGGCATGACGGCGGATGCGGCGGTCCGCGGTATCCGTGAATCGGACCCCACCGGAAGCATCACCGTCCTGAGCGCCGAGCGGTACCCGCCCTACGATCGCCCGCCGCTGTCGAAGAAACTCTGGGCCGGCAAACCGCTGGAGACGATCTGGCGCAAGACGGAAACGGCCGGTGTCGATCTCCGCCTGGAAACGCGGGCATTGGACGGCGACGCCTCCGCGCACACTGTCCGGGACAGCCGCGGCGATGTCCACGTTTATCGGAAGCTGCTGCTCGCGACCGGCGGCACACCCCGACATCTGCCCTTCCCCGATGACGACGTCATCTACTTCCGAACACTCGAAGATTACCAGCGCGCGCGTGCGCTATGCGATCGTCAAGCCGAGTTCATCGTCATCGGCGGCGGCTTCATCGGTTCGGAGCTTGCCGCGGCGCTGTCCGGAAACGGCTGTGCGGTGAGCATGGTGTTCCCGGAATCCGGCATCGGTGCGCGGATCTATCCGCCGGCCCTTTCCGCTTTTCTGAACGACTACTACCGTGATCGGGGCGTCAGGCTGTTTCCGAGCGAATCCGTCACGGACCTGCAGCACAGCGGCGCATCGATCATCGTGACCACCGGCGACGGTGCGGCAGTGAGGGCGGACGCGGCAATTGCCGGTATCGGCATCGTACCGGAGACCGGGCTGGCCGAGGCGCTCGGCCTCGAGGTGGACAACGGCATCCGGGTCGACGCGTTTTTACGCACCTCCCACCCCGACATCTACGCCGCGGGTGACGTCGCCAATGTCTACAGTCCCACGCTGGACATGCGGCGCCGGGTCGAGCACGAGGACAACGCCAACGCGATGGGAACCGTAGCGGGCCGAAATATGGCGGGTCGCTCCGATCGGTACGAGCATCTGCCGTACTTCTATTCCGACCTGTTCGATCTCGGCTACGAGGCGGTTGGTGAGTTCGGCGGCGCCATGGAAATCGTCGAGGACTGGCACGAGCCCTTCCGCAAGGGAGTCGTCTATTACCTGCGGGACGGCCGAGTGCGCGGGGTGCTGCTGTGGAATGTGTGGGACCGCGTGCCCGCAGCGCGGGCGCTGATCGCCGCGCGCGAGACGCTCGACCCGCACGCGCTGCGGGGCCGCATCACGGCTTGAGGTCCGGCGGCGCGCCGGTCGAGAGCGCGCGTGGCGCACTACCGATTCATGCTGGAACCCCGTCCACCCTTCCGGTTGGACTTCACGGTGTGGGCGCTGCGCCGTCGGGCGCACAATCTCCTGGACCGGTGGGACGGCCGCCGCTACCGGCGCGTTCTTCCGATCGGTAGGGTCGTCGCGCAGATCGAGGTCACTCAGACCGGGCCGGTGGAGACGCCGCGGCTGGCCGTCGACGTCCAGGCCGCACGCGGCACCCGCAATATCGAGGCGGCGGTGACGGGTGCGCTGCTGCGCCTGTTGGGGCTGGACATCGACCTCGACGGGTTTCACGCCTTCGCCGCGGGCGATCCACGGTTGGCGCCGCTCGCTCGGCGTTTCCGCGGTCTCAAACCGCCGCGGTTTACCACGCCGTTCGAGGCGTTGACCAACGCCATCGCCTGCCAGCAGCTCAGTCTCGACGTCGGTATCCTGCTGCTCAACCGCCTGGCGCTGCGCTTCGGTGCACACGCCGCCGATGACGCATACGCCTTTCCTGTGCCGTCGGAACTGGCGCGGCACCGACCGGACAGTCTGCGTACGCTCGGCTTCAGCCGGCACAAGGCGCAGGCCCTGCTCGAGCTGGCGCGCGCCGTGGCCGACGGCGTGGTCGATCTCGATGGCCTCGCTGCCGAGGACGACGCCGCGGCCGTGGCCCGTTTGTGTGCGTTGCGGGGTATCGGCCGCTGGAGCGCGGAGTACGTGCTGCTGCGCGGGTTCGGGCGCACCCACGTCTTTCCCGGCGACGACGTCGGCGCGCGGAACCACTTGGCCCGCTGGCTGCACCGGCGGCGGCCTTTGGATTACGCCGGCGTGCAGCGTGTGCTGACGCCCTGGCGACCGTACGCCGGCCTGATCTACTTACACCTGCTCCTCGACGCGCTGCCGGGACAAAAGGGGACAGCAAAAGGGGACAGATTGAAGTTTCCCCGGTTTAACGGACCATTAGCCGGCAGCCAGGTTGGCCGCCTCGAATGCCAGCGGAGCCATCTGCCCAACATGGGAATGACGCCGCTGACGGTTATAGAACACC
>Ga0256829_1000536_pt1 | contig 37317 bp, 19 predicted proteins | sample 131447metaG_FD_185979 | JGI IMG/M metagenome (GOLD analysis project Ga0256829, IMG submission 185979) | Hydrothermal vent microbial communities from Lau Basin, Pacific Ocean - 131-447 | ecosystem: Environmental > Aquatic > Marine > Hydrothermal vents | place: Pacific Ocean: Lau Basin | collected... | reverse complement strand
TCTATGATAACACAAAATGATAAAATGGGATATACTTGAAATGGGTTAAGTAGTTTTAAAAATTCATATGGTTGAGATATTTGGATGTTTAGGAATGATAATGATTGAGATCATAGTTATCTTAGAACTAAATCATATTATAATAATTTTAAGATATATACTATTACCATTAATTCTAATTTGAAAGGTTTATGATTAACAAAAAGTAATCCAGCATTGTCTTGTTCTGCTATTTATGATATAGATAAACATAGTATGAATTGATATTACTGGATTAAATTAGATAATAGTCATATCTATAAATTATTTTGTGATTTTAGAGAACCTTTTAAAGGGGCAACTGAATATGTTAATATAAAGTGAAATTATTCTAAATCTAATGCTAAAAAATGTTTTGATTGACAATATATATTAACTGATAAATTAGAATGTTATAATCCTAATAGATATACAAATTGATGAGTACAAAATGTTAATAATTTAATTATTTTTAATGATTTCGATAATACTACTGGAGGTTATTGGATATATGATCTTAAAAATAAGAAAAAAGCTACAAATATAAAAACAACATCAGGGCAACGGACATCAATAGGAAATAAAGAGTGGATGACATATATGGGAACCGAACATTATTATGTTCGGTTAGGTCTAAATTATACTTTTAAGGGAGATCGGGAATATGGATGAATAGACTTAACTGCTAATAAATATATGAATTATTCTGATTGAACCAATAAATGAGAGACCCCATGAAGTCGGGAATCTAATGCAAAGGATTGAAAGATATTTTGGAAATAAAATAATAATTAATATTTATATATAAAGAAATCAATATGTTTAAAAAAAAAATTATGATATTAATAGCAATAATTACTTTTATATCAAGTAATTCTTTTGCTATTTCTATTCCTTTTGTTTCAAAAAAAGTTAGTCATAAAGCAGATATTTGAACTGCTACTATTAATATTAATTGAACAACTTATAATATGGATAACTCATTTTCGGGGTGTGATAGTTTAAATATAGATAATTGAAGATTAAACTGTGTAATGAATATTAATGGTGAAAAAGTAATTTCTGATGCGATATTATTGAAAAATAATATTAGTTTTACAGGAAATACTTTTTTAAATAATAATATAACAGTTTATTCAACAGTTAATAATGAAAGTAATTCATATAAATTAAAAAATGTCCTTTTCTCGGTTTATTCTAATTATAGTTATCAAATAGATGGATATACTCCCCTTGACTTAGTAACAACCACATTATTTAAGTTATCTACTACTAATGTATATAAGACTTTATGATTATTAAATCAAGTATATGTTAAAAAGGATACCTTAAATGGGATGCCTTTAAACTCTAAAAATCAATATTGTGATATTAATACTGATAAAGATTGTACTATCACCCATATTCAATTTTTAAAAAAGGATCCTATTACAAAAAAAGTAAATTTAGATTTACTAATTAATTATTCAAAATAAATATATTCAAAATTGATTAAAATAAGTCTATTAATTAAAAATGGGCTTATTTTTTTAGTAAAAATAAATATATTATCTTAGATAGTATATTTTATTAATAAAAAATTATATGTTATTGAAATCTATTAAAAGAGGATTGTTTTGATTTCTCTGAATTTTTATAATATTAACTTTTATATATACACTTGTTATATTTTGAATAAAAATAGATTCAAATTATAAACAAAATGTTATATCAAAATTTATATGAAAAGAAAAAATATTTGGGATACTTTGAGAGCAACAACAAATGAAAATTTGAAAATATAAAAAAATATATACTAATAATTTTTATTATATTATAGCTACAAAAGAAAAAAAATTTTGTATCAAACAAAAAATAGAACCTGTAGGAAATTGATTAGATAATATAAATAATTATAATTATAATATATGCTATAATCATTTTAACTATAATATTAATATGGTATTTAGAAAAAAATATGTTATTTTCTCAAACTTTTTTATAATAATCTTAATATCTTTATTTTCACTTTTAGTAATAATTTTCTCTGATTATAAATATTTATTAAATAATAATAAAACTTTTAGTGAAATTTTAGCTTTAGATTGATATTTTGATGTTAATGAGATTACACAAATATCAAATTTTATAAAAAAAGGAAATATTGAAAAAGTCATTTATTTCTTTAAGATAAAAATTGAACAAGATCCTTATAATCCTACTAGAACTAAAAAAATATTAGAATTAATACCTTATATTGGTAATCTATTTAAACATGATAAAGATTTTGCTTTAATAAAATGATTTCTTTATAAAATAAAAAAAACTTATAGTGAAATAGGGGAAACTGATCTTACTTTATTAAGTTATTTTTTAATGAAAAAAATTGATATGGAATATTATTGTCATACAAAAGAATATATAAAAGGGATTTGACTGTTGTTAGATTTAATAATCAGTAGACACTATACTAGTGGGATTCAGTTAATTGTCTTTATTCTTGTATTTACATCAATTAATACTTTCTTATTATGAATTATTATATGAACTGATTCTTTTTTTTTAAATTTTTATCAGACTATGGCTATTTTATCTAATTTATGAGGTGATATTACTTTTACTAATACTATTTGATATATATTTGGAATTTATCTTCAAATAATTGGTGTAATCTATTTTTGAATATTAGTAAATATTATATGAAAAAAAATAGCATTATAAAATAAAGTATATTTATAAATAATACCTTTTACTATAATAAACAATATACAAAATAATGTTAAATCCGTTTATTTTATACATCTTCTGAATTAACTTTGATTGAATTAAAGAATCCTTTATATTGCTATGAAAAAGATTTTCATATACTAGCTGAAACTTAATAGATAATATAAAAAGTCTTTTGTCATTAGGAAGTAATTCCATAAATTATATTTGAGAAAGTTCATGGCATATAGTGAAAAATTCATTTAATGTTTCTTATATTAATTATTCTACTTTTATTAATATGTGATTAATAATCCTTTTTGTTATTATTTCAATCTTAATATTAATGAAATGGTTATGACCTGTATGGAATAAACTTTCATGAAATAATAATGAAATGGAAACTAAGAATTGAATAAAATGAATATTTAGTTTATTTAGTACTTTTTTATCTAAGATAAGTAAATATGTAATATCATTTGTTTTTGTAATCCTTTTAACACTTTTATTATCATTTATTGCTAAAAAAATAATTGACAATGGTGATTATGGATTTAAAACGGGTAATAAGATCTTAGTAGAAAATAATACCCCTTTATTATTTAATCATTTTGTTGGTAATATTAATAAAATTATGTTTGATAAAAACAATAATTATTTAATAGATAATAAAAAAAAATATTATTGACCAACTTATATAAATTCATACGCATATGTTAAAAATGGAATTTTTAATAGTGATGATCCTAAGCTTAAAATAAATCCTTATAATGTGACAAAAACAAGAATATTGAATGGTGGATTTAATCAAGAAGCTAAATTTGTATATTCTAAATGAGCTTGAAGTTTTGATATATATAATATGATAGATAACTTAAATAATCAATATAATTCATCAGATGAAAATAATAGAGCAAGCCCATTAAGACCAAATGCTGATAATTTATGATGATTTAACTTATCAATAAAATTAGATAACACATGAAATATTTGAAACAAAGAAAATATTTTATTTAATCTTGATAAAAAAAATAGTGAGATATTATCTGAAATTACAAATAATAAAAAAATCATATCTACAAGGGGAAAAGATACTTATATATCTATTACCTTTAATTTAAAAAATATAGATGTAATAAATTGACAATCTTTTAAGGTATCTAAAGCTAATAATTTGTTGTCAGGTCATAAAATTACATATATTTATAAATATACAAATGATGAAACAGGAATTAAAGATAAATTGGATAATGTATATATTTGTTTAGATTTAACATCTCCTCTTTCCCTAAATGTTTTAAATACTAATGAAAAATGTATTTCTTTTAATACAGAAGAATATAATTTAATTGAAAGGAAACCTTTCATTATACATAAAAACTGAATAATTGTTAATGATTATTGAAGTCTGTTAGGCTCTATGTTGTTACTATCTAACACAACTAAAAAAAATAAAAATTTTATAAAGGATCAAATTATACATAATAATATTGCCGATTTATGATTAGAAACTTTACCATTACAATTTTCTTATAAATATACTTTATGAATTAGTTCTATTTCCCCTTCTGATAACTCTCAAATAACACTTTGAACAGATGATTATAATACAAATCTATTATATAAATATACTCCATCTTTTATGTTATCATTAGTTTATTTAGAAAAAATAACCTGAAAATCGGCTTTAAATGCTTTATCCTCTAATAGTAATATAAGAAATTATTACAATAAATATTTTTTATTTGCAGAAGGAAATTCTATAAAATATATTTATATTAATGATGATTCAAATACACTATCATCTTATTTGACTATTAATCCTAACGAACTAATAAATCTTGTATGAGCAGAAGCAAATTGAAATAAAAATCCTTATAAATTATGAATGGTTAGTACTAAAACTTCTGTAACCCCTTTATCATTATTTCCAAATGAAATAAGTTCTAAAGTTTTTTATTGATGAAAATTAGTTGATAATAGACTTTTACCTACACAATTGGATATATTAATTAAAGAAATGATTACGATCCCTATATATTATTATTATCAATATATAAATCCAACAAATGTATCTATCCATGATAGAAGTTATGTAGAAAGCTATAAAAATACTAATAAAATATATTCTTATCTATTTAATTTTAGTTGATTAGTATATAAAAGTTTTTTTGTTTGAATATTCAAATGATTGTTATATCTTATGATGTTCTTTGCTTTTGCAATTTTCTGATTTAGTAGTTTATTTACTAAAGTATTATCAATAGGAAGTAAAAAAATAGAAAAGGGGTCAAAAGATACCACTAAACAAATTTCAAATTTGTCTTGAGATATTTCTAATTCAAAATGAGTTCAAATAATATTTATAATTATTTGATTAGTATCATTTTATATATTATATGATCGGGCATTAATACTTTTTGTTTTTGCTAGTTTAATTTGAATATTTTTAATTTGAAGAGAAAATAAAGGTAATCAAGAAGTATTAGAAAAAAAAGGAGATGATGAATCAAAAGATAATGCAAAAGTTCAAAAAAGTATTAATTCAAATAATTTATGGAATAAGATAAAATGAGCATCTGTAGCTATAAAATCTGGATGAAAAAACTTACTTAAGAAAGCTGTTAGATGAAAAAATAAATGACAAGAAATAAGTAGAAATATAGGACTAATGTTGATAAATTTAGCAGCCAATGCTTATAGTTTTGTATTGATTTCATTAATAGTATATTTAATCATTACTTCATTAATGGTTTATTTTAATGGATGACAATTACTTACTTTTAATAAATGGCTTGGTATTTTTCCTGATTTTATGTTACTTATATTCGTTCTTTCATGGATGGCAGCAATATTTTCATTTCAATGAAGATTATCTTCTATTATATCATGATTTATAGTAAATCAAATATCTTGACAAAATAGTTTCTTTAATAATTTCTTACAATCACATTTAGATAAAAGTACCTTTAATAAGGTCACAATGGGGAAAAATAGTATTACCGATGCTGTTATAAAAAATATGAAAGTTTGATTGAATAAGATAGAAGAACAATCGGAAAATGATAAATTCAAAAAAGTATTAAAAGGAATAAAAGGAATGAAAAAATGAGTTACTGATCATTTTGATAAATGATTAGACTGAAAAAATAAAAAAATGATATTAGTAAGTGATTTTATTGAAAAATGACATTTAGGAGGGGTTGTTAATATTGCGAATAATCTTAAAGATAAAATAGATATAAATAAAATGAAAACATGGTCAAAAGAAAAAGTTTCGCAATTAAAACAAAGATGAGTTACTAAATTAAATTTGTTAGGTGTTAATACAGATAATTTAACAGCGGAAGAATTAGATTCATTATTATTAAATTCTGTATTGGATGAAAGTAAAAAGAATGATTTATATGAATTAATGAAATCAAAAGGATTAAATGATGAAACAATAGAAACATTTATTAGTGACCTTGAGAAAAAAATTAAGGATAGTTATAATATTAAATTAAGTGTTGTTCCTAAAACTATAGATAAATTAATACAAGATTCACAAGAAAATATTAAATGAAGAAATTTTTATAATACAGAGGAATCAGTGTCTAAAGTGTTAGATAATGAAGCAAAAATTCTTTGATTAAATACAACATCGGAATCTTATTTAAATTTAAGAACATTGACAAATACATTATATAAGAAAGATATGAATATAGGATGATTATTAAGATTATCAAAATTATTTAATAATAATGAAGTATTTAATAAAGCTATTCCTTTTATTAGTGATTTTACAAATTCCAAAATTGATATTATAGAATTAACTAATAAAATAGAAGAATTATTAAAAAATGAAAACCTAACAGAAGCTGAAAAACAAAAAATTATTGGATGAATAGTTGATTTTAAATCTACTATTGTTAATAATGATCTTAAAAATATTAATAAACTTTCTAAGGATTTTATATGAATTAGTTGAAAAAAATGACCAGTTTTATCTTTATTAAAGAATACATTATATTGAGATTTACAAACAAATAATATTGTTAAGTTTAAACAAGAAAAAAAAGAAATTTTAGATACTATAAATTATAAACTTTTAGAGAAATATCCTAATTGAGTTCCAGAAAATATTAACGATATTGTTGAACAAATGAAAAAAACATCAAACTTTACAGTATTTAATAATCTATTGAATAATCTATATTCAAATAAAATAATTGATGATGAGACCTTTAAAGGGCTTAATGAAACAGGGCTTCAACAATATACACATCTTTTTAATAACATTTTATGAAAAATTGGTAATGGTGACAATGATATACAAGATGAATTATGAACAATGAAAGAATTATTAGAAAAATTAGATCCAGAAAAAAATAAAAAATTAATAGAACAAATAAACAATTTTATAGATGTAACTAATGGGTTTGATGTAACTCCATTCAATTGAATGGATAATAAAATAAAACAATTAACAATAAATTCATTATTATCTACTAAGAAAGATTTATCCAGTATAATTAATAATTCTAATATTCCTAATGATAAAAAAGAAAGTTTAGTAAACTTAGTAAATTCTAAATTAAGTTGAATTAGTAGTAGTATAAAATGATTTTATGAATGAAAAATTAATAAATCAGAATTATTATGAAAAATAACAATATTAACTGATTTTATAGAAAAAGAATTTAATTCAAATTGAATAGATTTATCTAAACTATCATTAGATGCAAATATGTTAATTGATACTTTAGATAAAATTAAATGAGAAGGTGAAAAAAACTTAAATATTAATAAAGAGAGAATAAAAGATCAAGTAAATCAATATGTTAATTTATTATCATTAAATGATCAAAATGTTTTAACTAATTTAATAGGTGGAACTTTAGAAACTATATCTTGACATGAAAATTATGATGAGATCATTAAGAGTTTGAGGGAAGGAGATGAAAAGAAAATATTATGATTAAATCAGACTGATGTTAATAAAGATAATATAGATTTAATTACTTACACTTCAGATAGTCTTATAAATAAAAATTTAAATAAAGTTACAGATATAATTAATAATAATATGAATATTCTTCAAGATCAATCATTATCTAAAGAAGAAAGAGAAAGGATGTTAAAAGAAAATAAAAGATATAATGAATTAAAAGAAAATATCATAAAAGAACAAAAAATTATCCAAGAAAATTGGGAAGAATATAATATAATCGAGCTGAAAAAAAAAGAATTAGAACTGAAAAAAAAGAATACGAGTGATAAAGAAGTATTAAAAGCAATCAATTCTAAACTTATAGAAGAGGAACAGAAAATTAAAAATATAGAAAAAAATATGAATAAAATCATTTCTAATGTGGATACTGAGTTAGTTTCATCAACCAAATATAATAAAGATGAAATTTTAAGAACTAAAGGACTTATGACTGAATATAAGATAAAGTGATTAGGTAAGGCAATATCCCCTTTAATAGAACAATATGTTAGTAAAGATTTTTCTATTGATAAAGAAGAAAATAAAGATGAAATTTCAAATGCTATAGATAATGTTTTATTGAAAATTATGGAAGGTTGAGAAATTTGATTTATAGAGGAATTAATTAAAGTAAAAGATAAATATATCGATAAAGATAATCAAGAAAAATTTATTAATGAAACTTTATCACTTAGTAGTGAATTCTTACATAATAAGAATCTATCTCATTTAATTAATTCTCCATATTTAGATAATTTTCTAAATTTGGATAAAATATCACAAGAAAAGTTATTAAAGGAAATAAGTGGAAAAGGGGAGAAAATAACAAGAGTAATAGATAATTGATGGATAAAGTATTTAATCGAAGATTGAAAATATCTTGACAATAGTATAGATATTATTGATTTAGCAGCAAATAAAACAAAAATTATAAATGATGTTAAGAATGTTTTATCAGAAAGTTCAGAAAGTATGGATAAAGATTTGGTTTATAACTTTTTAACTAGTTGAGGAAAGGATATAGATATAAAAGATAAAGAAAAAATAATTGAGAAACTTAAAGATGAGGTTATAAAAGAAGAAGATGAAAATAAACAAAAAGAAAAGCATAAATTGTTAGAAGAAATAAAAATTATTATGGACCTAAATTATGAAGATATAGAAAAAACATTTACTGATATAAAAAAAGAAGAAAAAGAAGAAGCACAAATAGAAGAAGAAGTAAAGAAAGAAACTAAAAAATTAGAACAAATAGAAGAAAAAGGAAAAGCATTAAAAACTAGATACAAAGAAAATATAACTGAAAAAAAAGAAATAGAAGATGAAATAGATAAAGGAATAAATTCTAAAGAAATAGAAGATGAAAAAAAGAAAATTGAGACCAATATACAAAATATAAAAGAAACATATCCTACGGTGAAAAAAGCGTTAAATAAAAAAAAGAGAGATGTTAAGGTTACAGTTGAAAAAAAGAAAAAAATAACAATAAATAAGAAAAAAAATATGAATACTATGAATAATTTCTTTGTTAATAGATACTGATCATCTAATTATAATGAAGATTTATTAAAAAAATCATCTTGAAATGAATTGTTAAATAAAAATAATAATAAAGTTAAATATAAGGAAAATAAAATATGAAAAAAAGTTTCAGATAATATAAAACAGAATAATAATTCAATATAAAACAAAAATATAAAAAAATGTGTCCTATAATTATATTATATGTATAGGATACATTTTTTATTTTCTTTGTTTTAATATTATGATAGATTTAAATATATGAAATATAATTAATTTTTATACTTTTATTATAAATTATAGTTATAGTTATAATGATATATGAAATATAATTTTTTTGTTTTTTCTTTGAATAATTTTTTGATCTTTTCTTACTATGCTAATATATAGATTGTTTTATTATGAAAAAGCCTTATATGATTGAGATGTTGAGGAATCTACAAAAATTATGAAAACTATATTATATGGAAGATCGTATTGTCCAGTATGTAAAGAAACATTAAAACCTTTACATTTATTCCCTTTATTTTCATATATTTTTTTAAGGTGAAAATGTGCTTATTGTTGAACAAAAATTCCAATTTCATATTTCTTAATAGAAATTCTTTTATGAATATTATTTGTATTATTTTTTTTGTATTTTATGTATATTTGATTATTTAATAATATTAATATTTTTTTTCTAATTCCTCTATTTTTATTAATAGTAATATTATATGGCTTATTACTTTATGATATTAAATATTTATATCTTTCTTCTGTTTTAAATAATATATGATTTATTTTATCAGGAATTTTATTTTTAATTTGATTTATTATTAATTATAAATTATGAATATTCTTAGCAATATTTATAATTTTATGAATTTTATTCTTCTTTTTTATTAATGGATTAGCAAAGTTATATTTTTGAATAAAAATATGATTTAAAAATGTTAAAAATATAGAGTTAATAGGTTTAGGTGATTTTTATGCTTTACCTAATATATTATTATTTATGGGATATATTATATGATACAAAAATTTGAATTATATATCACATATAAATATTGATAATATGTGATATATAATTTCCTTTCTTTTTTCTCTTATTTTATTATTAGGAATATATATATTTATAGCCTCAATAGTTACAATATTATATTATTGAATATCAATTATAATTTGATATAAAAATAAAGAACAAATTAATACAGAAAAAGAGTTAAAAGATAGTAATATAAATAGTCCTATAGTTCCTTTTCTTCCATGATTAATTATAGCCTCTTTTCTTATTGTTTATTTATGTTAAACTTTTATAGTATATTTAATAGTATATATAAAATTAACACAAATAATTTATTTATAAAACATTATTAATGGTACAAAATAAAAAAAATAAAATAACTGATAAAATAATTAAACAAATAACTATCCAAATAATTATTTGATTTTTTCAATTTATTATTTTACCTTTATTATGATTACTATGATTAATTGTTTTAATTATATTCTTATCGGGGTCTTTTTTATCTATTTTAGGTTCCCTTTTTTGATGAAATAAAGTTGATTCTAATAAAGGTTATACTAATAATATAATTACACTTGATGCTCAGGTTAATAGTGTATTTTATGAAGATTTGTTAGGATTACCCCCTGATACAAAAATAAAAGATAAAGCTTATATTATTAATAATGATAAGGGGACTTATATAGTTACAAGAAAAAGCTTAAATTTAGCTCTTTTTTGATATTTTAATAGCCCAATTTTAACAAAACAACAAATTCAAGATAATATTGAATTTAACCCATCAAAATTATATAATAACAAAAAAATAACATGGGATTGTACAAAATTAGTAGATACAGATATTGATTATAAAGAAGAATTATGTTCTAATAAATGAATTATCAACTGAATGGGGCATTATCCTTTATTACAATTGTTTAATCCTTTAATGATTAATCCTGAGGGATATAATATTAAAAATAATATGGCTATAAAAACATTACCATCTTTTTTTGATATTTATCAAAAGAAAAAAACATCCTTTAATTTTTGATGAATTTTAGATTTTGCATTAAAATCTAAAAAAGTTTGATATATTAAGAATTGATTAAGAATTAAAACAAATAATTGATATGGGATAGATGGTTATATCACTGGTTGAAAAACATTTAAAAGTATTTATTGAAATTATCACAATATTGAATATCTTTGACCTTTAGTGAATTATAATACAATTAACCCTGACAACTCCATTCCTATTGAAACAAATAAGATGTCCCCACAATCTGCTTCTAATAATAAAAAAGCTAAAAGTATGTGTGAAAAAGATAATCCTAAAAAAAATTGTGTTAAAGAAAATAATAATAATCTTATGATGTCTAAATCAATAAAAGGTCGGAAAAATCATGATTGATATGATCTTAGTTCTAATTCTAGTTTATTATATAATCCTTTTTTAGGTGGAGGATATTATCTTTGAACTTATTTTAACTGATTAAATTCACAATCTTATTTGTTAAGTAATATTTGAGCAAGATTAAAAGTTTATTATATCTCATGAGAAAAATTACGTGATGACAAAGGTTTTAAGGATTTTAAAACAGGATTTATAAACTCAATATTAATTCCTGTTGTGAAAGCAAACCCTTCTTTTTTTTCTAATTCATTAATAATAAAATATATAAAAGGAGATTTCCTTTCACATGCTCTTGCTAGTACAAGTAAAATATATAAAAACACAATTATATCAAAACTTCAACATTTTATATCTTATTTATATATATATATAAAAGTTAATAACCTAAATCCTACTACTGTTTTAACAAGAATGAAGGGAAATTTAACGGACCCTAAATTAAAGTCTAAATTAATAGAGTTAATGATGATATCAAATAATCAGATAAGTTTAACAAGTTTAAGAAAAAAAGCAAAAGAAGTTTATAATAAGATATATAATCATCATTGAAAATTTGTTGATAATAATTGAAAATCTATTTTAAGTGAAGCGGATAAAACTATCCTACAAGAATATTTTATATGAGAATTGTTCGAAAATTCTTGATCAAATATAGATATAACTGTATTAAATATGTTAGAAAATAGTTCTAATAATAAATGGTTACAAGAACATAAAAAAATATTTTATTATCATTTAGTTTTAAAAGCACTTCATACTAAAGGAAATTTTTTATTAGATAAAAGAATTTATAATAATTTAAAATTACAATTTATTTCTAAAATAGATTCATATATTGATTTTAACTGAATAGAAAAATATTTATTACCACTTTTAAAACAAAAAAATAACTTACAATCAATAAGGTTAAATGATTGAATAAAAAAAATGGATATTTTATTATCTGATTTTCTATGAGAAAAAATAGAAATTGAAAAATTACAAAATAAAAAGGAATTAAATAAAAAATTACAATCTATAACTTTTGATAAAAAAAAGGAACTTATAAAAAAGATATTATTATTATTTTATAAAAGTAAAATTAGATTATCCGATAATAATAAATTAGATTCTATTGTTAATAATTATAAGTTTAATTTATCTGATAAAGCTATTATTCCTAACTCCTGAGATAAATCACCATCTATATGAGTATGATCTGTTTTAGAAGTTAGTAATCCTAATATTGACAATATTAAAATTGCTAAAATTACTAATGAGAATTATGTTAATATAGAAAAAGAATTTAGAACTAAATTGGATACAATTATAAAAAAGAAAGATAAAGTTAATAAAATATTACCTATATTAATAAATATATATATAACTAAATATAATGAAGTGAATAAGAATATTATTAATATAAATAAAATATATAATGCTATAAGAAATATTATCCCTCAAATACAAACTAAAATACAAAATGTAAAACAAAAAAAGAATGGGCTTATTTCTTTTGATAATGATATATTAAGTGACCAAAATATTCCTAGTGAATCTGGAATAAGAGAAACTCTATTATATTGAAAAAATAATCATATAAATAATATCTTTCCTTTTATTAATTATGGGGATCTTTTTGCTATTAGATGAAATATATGAATGTCTGAATGAGAACATGCCCATATTGAACTTATTCCATTTATTACAAAACATAAATTTATCCAAAAAGACGAATTAAATGAATTACAAGATAAATTATTATGAAAAGAATTATCAATTGCTGATGAAATATGAAAAGAATCTAAAATCAAAATTAATAGATTGTTAAAAACTTCTTCTTGTATTAACTTACAAAATAATGAAAATATTAATTGTGATTCAGTACAAACAATAATTAATCAAGTAAATAAGATTCAAGAAAATAATATTATTCAAAAAAAAATCCTTTCATGAATATCATTTATTGCTAAAAATAATAATATATCAATATTAAATTATGTAAATAATATAGCAGAAAAATGGTGAAAAAAATATAAATATTATCTAAATAATTCAAATAAAGTTACTAATATTTTACAGCAAAAAATGACAATATTATTAAAAAATATTGATAAAATATGAAATATATACATTACTGCTGGAAAAATATTTGATAATACATTTATAGCTCCAGGAAAAGAAAAAAATAATCAAAATAGTAATAAAGATTATTTTTATTCTATTATTAGCAGTAAATCCCATACTGATAATAATATTAGTAATTATGCTATTATAACAAAAGGAAAAACATCTTCTAAAATTAATAATAATATTAATAATTATACTATTAATAGAATACCTTGTAATATTAGTAATAAATCAGATTTATATTCTATTGCTTGTCAAAATAATTTTTATAAAACTGATAATCTTAATAGCATTATAGGATATAACTTTTTTCAACAATTATCCTCTAAAGATAACTTTTTTGGATTAGGATTATCTCCATATCTATTTAATTCATTTCTTAAATTATTCGCTATTAGCTATTATAATAAATTATCTAGATATATTAACCTAGACCCTTTACCTTTATTTAATTTAGAATATGCTATAAGGAATGAAAAAACATTATATTCCCCTATTTATAAAAATGAAAAAAATTCTAAGTATATGATTACAGATTGAATAGTATGATATTCTTATAAAAATATTATACTTAATAATTTAAATATACAAACAGGCTTATGAACTAATTTTTTAAAGAAAATTTTAAATTATAAAAATGTAGGAAAAAACGATAAATTATTTTTATTAGGCACAACTAAATATTGTAGTCAAATTAAACCTACAGAATGTTATGTACCTGTTTCAGCTAGAACAAATTCATTATATAATGATATGGAGATATATTGATGAACTAATTTTTTAACATACCCAACAATGACACAATTACCTTATAATCCTGGGGGTGTATATTATAGTTTATGAATTTATCAATTTCTTTATTATTATTTGTGAAGTATTAAAATAAGGGATTGAAATTTACTTAATGACCTTAATAATTATTGAAAAGCAGTATTAATTAAACCTATGACTTATTTAAATTATAGTGATTTATTTAATCTTTCAAATGGTATTAATGATTTTAATATTTGAAATCTTTCTATAAATAAGGTATTTAATTTATTAAAAGATAAATTATCGAAACAAAAAGATATGACTTTATGACAAAAGAAAAAAATATTTAAACAAACTATTATTAAAAGATATTATTATAATCTATATTTTCTTACTAGATTAAATAGTATGAATACATATTTTAAACATATTTGAAATTATAAATTTTCAATATCTTGATTTATCCTCCCTTATAATTGAGTTATAAGTAGATCAGAAATTTATTTAAAATTATTAAATTGAGTTAGTTGATTATTAGGATGAATATATGATTATTTTATTCAAAAAATGAAAAGTACAAAAGAATTATTAATAGAATGTTTAGATAATAATTCCGAATTAATATCACAATTTAAGAAAGTATGAATTTCTTCAGAAGATATTAAAAATATAAATAAGAAACCTTTTAATTATTTGTTAAAATTTATAAATAATAATAAAGATAAGTCTATATTTCCTAATACAGATAATTTATGGCCAATTCAATTATATGATTTATGATTTTATTCAAATAACATATCCCAACAAAAAGAAATTTTAGGTAAAATACAAAATGCTTTTGATAGTAATTCTTTATTTTCTTCTTTAGGGATATATTCTAATTCAGAAGGTTCTTATCTTTATAGTCCTGTTTTATCAAATTTATTATATAAAATATATAATGATACATATTTAAATATACATTTAGTTAAAGATAAAAATAATAATTTAGTTATTACTAAAATAATAAAAATTACCTTAAATTTAAAGGATAATGATATAAAACAAGTAAAAGTATATAATTCCTCATCTGATATTAAAAAAATATTAAATATATATTCTTCTGATCCTATGATAAATGTACTCAATATTTTAACAACAAAGAATAGTTGAAAAAATATTATGTCAGCAAGTTTATTACTTTTTAATTATTTATTAAATATAAAGAATAATTTAGAAGAAATTAAAGAAATATTTAATCATACAAATTATTTAGTAATTCATGTTTTAAATCCTTCTATAACCGTAATCGATTTCAGTTCTATTAAAAATGTCGTTGATAGTTTTAATAAACAATTAGATAAATTAAGATATTCATTAGGTAATTATGGGGAAGTTTTATATTTAAAAAGTAATGATATAGATCAGCAAAGATATAAGATAGATAATAATTTTATATTATCGCATACTGCAATATCGAAAATACTTAAAAACGGGGGATTATGATTACCTGATATTGATACTTCTACAGTTAATTGATTAGAAAAAGCTTTTAGAAGAGTAAAGTATGATTTTGATACTTTATATAATCCACAGGCTTGAACTAATTTTGATTTTACAACTGATAAATTAGATATGGCTTTATGACATTTTATTCATGAATCTGGAGGAAGAAATGATTGATATGGTGGGTCATGGATGTGATGTTATATGGGCCCTACTACAAGGAATATTTCCCCGTTAAATTGATTTAAGATCTTTAAGAAAACATATAATGATATTAAATGACACAAATACTCTCAAAACTATATTACTATGGGGGCTAAACTATTAACAAAAAAACAATGTACTATTGAATTAAAAAAGATTAGACAAGGAGTTGGAGATAAAACTATCTATATCTATAGTAGTTATAGTTTTGGAACAAAGACTTATGGGAGTGCTATAGATAATTATGTTATAAAACCAAATAAAGATATTATTTTATATTCTTTTAATGCTTGACGTCCAGATAAATGAGATATAATACTAAAGGAGATGTACAATTATTTACATAATTGAAATCATCATTCTTATATGAAATGATTTGATATGAGTTGATTTCCTGTTAATCGAAATATGAACTGATTATGATTTGTAGGAATATGACAAATGAGCCCACGGGCAATGTATGTTCAAAATTCTAATTGGATATATATATATTTAACTAAACAAAAATGATTATCAAGTGAAAAGGCTAATGAAATAATAAAAAAAAGTAGTTCCTTTACTCAATTAATTTTATTAGAATATTTATGGAATTATAATAACAATTGATATAAAAATTATTGATTAAATCCGCCTAAGACTTTATTAGATAAATCTATAAAAAATCTTTGATCTTATAATTCTGTTATAAGACAATGGTTACGGAGATATAATCATAGTAATAAATATATAAATGCTGTAATCAATAATTATAATTATTATAAAGGTGAAACTTCAAATGGTTCTAATTCTATATCTTATTCTAGGGATTATAAAGTAAAAATTTTATCTTACATATATCTTTATTTAATTAATTTAAAAATAGAAAAACATCCTGATCTGAATATAGATCAGATAGAAAAACAAGTTAGTGATTCTATAATTAATAAACAATTAATAATACAATTAATAAAACTTATAAACTCAAGTAATTAAAAAAAAGCATTCTGTTATAGAATGCTTTTTTTTAATTTAATATGTTTTTTAAAATTTTATCTATATCTTCTTCTATAATATCTTCAGATATTTTATCCAATGGTTCTTTTATTTCAATAGCAATATTATCTTTTTCTTTTAACCATGCTATTAAATCCTCGGCATCATTATCAATTTCAATTGTTTTTAATGATTGTGTCTCAGGATTTAATAAAGATGTATCCATTTTCATAATATTTGAAATAGTTTCTATTTTTATATTTCTTATTAATTTTTGATACTTTTCAAATCCTTCTTTCTTATATTGTAATAAAGGATCCATTTGAGCATATCAATACATTGATACTTTATCCTTTAGATACATTATATCATTAATGTGTTCCATCCATAGTTTATCTATAATTGATAATATAGTTTGTCTTAGTATTAATTCCATATTTTCTTTTAATACTTCTTTTTCTTTTTGATCTATAATTTCATTAAATTTAATAATTATATTTTTCTCTAATTCTTTTCAATCATATTTTTCAATTAATTCATCAAATTCTAGTCAAGAAATATCTTTAACATATTCTTTAATAATTTCTTTGTTATATTTATGCTTTCATATTATTTCTTTAATTATATCAGTAATATAATCTTTGATTAGGTTTCTTACATTTAATTGTTCATCATCTGTTAATAATTGATCTCTTAATTTATAAATTGTTTTTCTTTGTTTATTCAAAACTGAATCATACTCAAACAAGTTTTTTCTCATACTAAAACTCATGGCCTCCATTTGTTTTTGTGATCTTTCAATAGATTTTGTTATCATTTTATTCTCTATTTCCATATTTTCTAATTCTTCTCTTGAATATAATTTTCAAGCTAAAGTCTTTGTAATTAACCCACCTGATTTAAGCATTAAATCATCATCTAAAGCTACATAAAATTGTGTTATCCCAGGGTCTCATTGTCTTCACGCCCTTCATCTTAATTGATTATCTATTCTTCTATTTTCATGTTTTTCACTAGCTAAAACATATAAACCTAAATGTATATCTTTTTCTATTAATTCAGGTTCATCATCTTCGGTCCTTTTTATTATTAATTCTGATAGAACTTGATCTTTATTTTTCTTTTTTTTATTAAATTTTCACTCTATATATATATTATGTGATGTAATTGAAAAATCTATCTTATTATTTATATTTTGTTTGATATATTCTTTTAAAGTTTCTATATCTATTTGATGTTTTCATTCTTTTATAGAATAATATGTTATTTCAGTAGGGTTTAAAAGATTATTAGTTATAGCATTTAATAGTTTATTAGTTTCAAAATCTGAATAGATATCTAATGATAAACCTTTTTTATTATTTAGTTCAGTATTTATCCATTTACTATAATTATCTGATAGTTTATCAAATAAACCATCTTCTAATTTAATATCTGTTCATCTTCAAGCCATATTTGTAGCTACAATAATTGATCCTAACTTTCAAGCTGTAGATATTATTTTTGCCTCCATTTCATTATATTTGGCATTTAGTACTGAATGTTGTAATCACTTTTTTCTTAAGAATTCAGACAATATTTCAGATGTTTGAACAGAACTAGTTCAAAGTAAAAAAGGAACACCCATTTTATGATAAAAACTAACTGTATCTACTATCTTATTGAACTTTATAGTTTGGTCAAAAAAAACTGTATCATGTTTATCTATCCTAATTATAGGTTTATTTGTAGGTATTACTAATACTTCTAAATCATAAATTTTTTCAAATTCTTCTCATTCTGTAGCAGCTGTACCAGTCATTCAGGCTAATTTTTTATATAATTTTAAGAAATTTTGATAAGTAATTGTTGCTATAGTTTCTGATTCCCTTTTAATTTCAACACCTTCTTTAGCCTCAATAGCTTGATGTAATCATTCAGAGTATCTTCTTCATATCATCGCCCTTCCGGTATTTTCATCAATAATCAAAACCTCCCCATTATAGACTAAATAATCTTTATCTTTGATATAACAAGCTTTTGCTTTTAAAGCATTTTCAATATGACGTATTTCATCATATCATAAATCTTTATATAGATTTTCAACTCATAAAAGCTTTTCAAGTTTAGTAATTCATTTTGAAGTTAATAAAGCAGTCTTTGCTTTTAAATCTATTTTGTAATCACAATCTAATTCAATTTTTTCTTCATCATCAAACAATATTGATTTTTTCTTTTCTGTTTTTAAAGGGCAAGCATTAAGTGTTTTTACAATATTAGAATATTGTTCATATTTCTCTGTAGGTTCTATTGAAGGTTGTGAGATAATAAGAGGTGTCCTAGCTTCATCTATCATTATACTATCTGCTTCATCTACTACAGCAAAATTAAGTGGTCTAAATAATAAAACTCTCTGATCCATTGACCCCACTAAATTATCTTTTAAGTAATCAAAACCAAGCTCTGAATTTTCTACATAAGTAATATCTTTTTCATATTCTATTCTTCTTAAATTGGCATCCACATTTTTAGTAACAAATCAGATTGTTAATCCTAAAAATTCATACAAAGGTCTCATGATTTCAGCATCTCTTTCAGCTAAATAATCATTTACAGTTATTAAATGTGTTCCTTTTCATTCTAGAGCATTCAAATAAATTATTAATGTAGCTACTAATGTTTTTCATTCTCCTGTTCTCATCTCAGCAATTTTCTTTTCATTTAATATCATTCCCCCTAAAAGTTGAACATCATAAGGGATCATCTTCCATTTTACTAATTCTTCTTTTACTTTGTATTCTGTTCCTACTAATCTTTTACATGCTTGTTTATGTAATGCAAAAGCTTCTTCTAAAATATCATTTGTTGTTTTACCTTCTTGTAATCTTATTTTTAATCCTAAGCTTTTTTCTTTAATTTGTTCATTAGATAAATCATTATATTTATTAAATAATTTATTGATTTTTTCTATTCTTGGTGAATATTTTGCTAATTGTTTTTCATTATAATTTCAAGCTATTTTTTCTAGAATCCAATTAAAACCCATTTTTAGTTAAATATAATATAATAAATATACGTTTATAATATATTTATAAAAAAATATATTATTTAAACAGTATTTTAAATTGTTTTTTATTAAATTATATATAATATATAAAATAATTATTTTTAGATATAATATATATTAATTATTAACAAATATGATAAATGTTTCAAAAATAAAAAAAGTATTATGAGAACTATATGACTTATTTATATGGACCATTTTTCTATTAACAATAAGTCTCTTTATCTTATATTTAACAGCCCCTATTATTACATATTATTTTAATTTATATCAAATTAATTCTTTATCTACTGATCAGTATAATATATCCAAAAAGGTAAATTTTAAAGAAATAGATTTGAATAAAGGAAAATGACAAGATGTTGATAATAATCTTATTAATTTAAAAAGAATAAATAAAAAAGTTTTAAGTATATTGAAAAATAAAAAAGTTGACAATAAATTAAAACATAAAACCCTAAATAAAAATGAATGACAAAATATAAATAAGAAAGAAATAAATTTGCTAAATAAATTTCCTATAACAGATTTTATATATAATACTAATAAAATTTATATAAATTGAGGATCTTCAAATGTTATATATAGAGATATTCATAGAAATATTCAACAGGATTTATGGCAATATTCAGTAATTTCAAAATTTTATTGAACTCCTATAATCTTTACACATAGTTCAGGTTGAAAATATAATTTCTGATTATATTATTTACATTTACAAAAAGGGGATTATATATATTTAGAGGGAAAATATAGTTGAATCAAATATTATATTGAAGGTATTGTTACCCAAATTTATAAAAATATTCCTTGAGGTCAATTATATAATTGATTAGTAAATATACGAGATCAACATAATTATAAAAAAGATAAAACTATATATTTAGATACTTGTGAATTAAATTGGACTAGAAGAAGAGTAACTGTTGTGAAAATAAATAAAATTTATATAAAATAAAAAATAAAACATTATGATTAAAAAAAAAATTAAGACTATTGATTATATTATTACTTTATTAATAATATTTATATCCGCTTATTTATTCGCAACTATTTTTCTAGCAAAATATCTAAGTATATCCTTTCTTGTATATACTACTAATATAAATTTTGTATTAGCTTCTTTTTCTCAAATAATAGTTCCTATATTAATAGGATTTTTATATTTATATATAAGATATTATAAATATTTTAATTATAATTTAAAAAGAGCTTTTAAAAATATAAATTATAAGGTAATTTTAGGTGGATACATCTTAGTATTAATTATATGAATAATATATTCATGAATTATCTCATTATTATGATTAAAAGAATGAGATAATATTTTTAATGCCTTTGCTAATACACATAGCATCTGAGTTTTATCTATTTTTACAGGATTATGAATATTGGCAGCAATATATGAAGAATTAATATTTAGATGAATTTTATTTGATTTATTTTTAAGATTTTTCTGATGGTGTAAAATCTTTTTCAACAAAAGAAAAGAAGAAAAAATAAAGAAAGAAAAAGGAAAGAGAAAAATAGATATAGTTGCAATATTAACAATTATTATTACTGCTATACTATTTTGATTTATGCACCTCCAATATAGTATTGTTTTGATTGTAAATGTTATTCTTATTTGACTTGTATTATGATTTATTAGATATAAGTATTGAATTATTAATTCTATATTTATTCATGTTATTAATAATTTTGTAATAATATTTTGAACAATGTTATTACCATTAATTTTTTCTAATATTGTATATCAAAAAATTCATGATAATAATTTAATTAGTTTAAGAACACAGTTTGAAAATGAAGAAAATATTTTTCTACAAAACATCTTAAAAAAACAAGTTATATCAAATAAATGAATTACTAATAATCTTCAAATAAATCAAATATTAAAAAATAGTAAAGAAAATATATATAATCCTTATATTTATAAATATTTCTTCTTACCTAGTTGAAAATATAGTAAATGTATATTTAGTAAAAATAAAAATAAAAAATGGTGTAAAATGAATATCCCTAGTTTAAAAGATAGATTTATTCAATATGAAAAATTATATAAGAAATGATTAATAAAAAAATATCAATATAATCATATATTACAATTTTTAAATTTTATGAATAAAATGTATATAGCACATTATTAAAAAATTTATTTCAATTATATTAATTTACAATGATAATTAAAAACCATAAAGGATTAAGTGTTAGACAACAGTATGATATATTTAATATATATCTTTTTGAACAAGAATCTATAAAATTATTGCATAATATTTATGATACTTTAACAACACAAATAGATAATAGTATAATAAAAAAAAGAATTAAAGATGATAGCAAATTAATTTTAGAATTATATTCTTTAGGCAAAAAAATAGATTTTTGACAACAATTTTTAGATTTTTTTGAAGATAATAAAGAAGAATATAATAAAATATTATCTTCTGAATATAATATCTCATTATGAATCAAAGAATGAAATTTTTATAATATAAATAAAGATAATCTAGAAGCTAATAAAAATGATTTAGATTTAATTAGAATTATGCTGTTGTATCTACAAAACAAATATATATCTGATTTAGAAGAACATTTATGAAATAATAAAACTTTTTTAACACAAAATTATATCCATAGTAAATATAGAATAATTGATGATATGTGAAAAGGGATATTAAGATTTAATATTGATATTAAAAAATTAAAGGATAATGATATCTCATCTAATAAAATAGTCAGTTTTATTAATTTTATTAAGAGAATATCTTTAAAGGAATTAGAAATAAGATTGTATTATTCTAATATAAGTAAAGATAATTATGAACTTTTAGATCAGTTTTTAGAATTAAATGATGAATATAATAATATTTTTCATTATATTTACATTAATGAAATAGAAGTTTATAATTCTATTTCTGATAATATGTTTTGAGATTTTATAAAATATATTTATACTTTTATTATTACTGATAGATTTTATCAGGAACAAAATAAAATAGAAAGTATTATTAAAGAAATCAAAAAAGATTATAATTTTATATGAATAGAAGTTGATTTTGACAAAACTTTTATTAATTTATGATTAGAGAGTGTAATTTATAATATATATAATTTGATTGATAAAAATTGGGGGAAAGTTTTTAAATTTAATATGGAGAACTATTTATTTAAAAATAATACAAATCAAAATATTATTACTTTTATAGATCAAAATATTAAATATTTTATAACCCAATATAATTTAAGAGATTATAGTATATTTAATATAAATGAAATTACTATATTTAATATCATTTATGCTTATGAAATCTATTTTAACATTAATAATATAAATGAACATATTATTAATATTGAATATAGTGATAAAGAACTTTATGATAAGATTTACTATTTATTATATACAAATCCATTTTCTATCTATTATATGAATTATTATCTAAATATAGATAATAATATTATAGAAAGGGATATAGGTGATAAAAAACTAGATTACCCTTTAATAGAAAGCTTTGATGATTTAATATCAAATTATAACATCCTGAATAATATTAAAGTTAATAATGGTAATTTACTTCCTTTTAGAAACTTAAAATATTCTCTTTCACTCACTGAAAATTATATTATTAATGAATTAATATAAAAAAACACTACTTAGAATAATATCTAAGTAGTGTTTTTTATATTTCTTTAATAAATTTATTTATTCCATAGTTATGCTTAGATAAACCTTTTAATACTGTGTCATTCATTAAGTCAAAACTTTTTATTTCATTATTGATACTAAATCATTCTCCCCCAAATAATAAACTTTTAATAAAAGCATCTTGGAAAATAGTTAAAAAGTTAGTATCTTTTTCATTTAGAATTTCGGCAGAAACATCTTTTGACATAAAATGTTTTTTTACTAATGGATCAGATAATGTAGCAAATTCAAAGACAGAAAATCTTCACTTTATTTCCATTAATTTATTAAATAATCATTCTTCTCATTTTGCTTCTTCTATCTCCTTTTCAGTAAATTGTATCTTTACTAATTCAATTTTTTCATTGTTTGTTAATACATCCGCAATATATAAATTTTTTTCAATGAATGATAATATTACATTAAGGACTTGTTCATCATGTTCTTTATATTTTTCGTTTCAATATAAATAAATTTCTAAATATTTATAATAAGTCTCTAATTTTTTAATATTACTATTTTTCAGTTTTCATGATTTTTCTAATTTTAACAAATTTTTTATATTATAGAAATTTTGTCATAATATATTTGGTCTAATTAATTGGTTAAGAACATTATATTTTAAAATATGTTCCCATTCTTCTAAAAAATTTCTATAAACTAATTCCTTTTTATAATTTTCATATTTCTTTTTAAAATTAGCTATACTAATTGTTTTATAAGGCAAAATTAACAATCTTTGGGAAATAATTAATTTTACAATTTGAATAAAAGAATCATAATTAATATTTTCAGATTCTAATCTTGTTTTTAACTCTGTAGTACTTTCTGTATGCATGGTTCATACAACTGTATGTCCTGTATTTGCCATATTTTTAGCAAATTGAATATCTTCATTCTGTGTAAGTTCTCAAATAACTATAACATCTGGGTTTCATCTAAGTAAATGTTGTTGAATATCCTTTTTTTGTAGTCTATCTGCTATTTGAATAGGTGTAATTCAAGGAATATATTTTTTATCTTTTAAATTTGCTATTCATGATACTATAATTTCTACTGGATTTTCTACAGTATAATATTTTCTTTTTGGATTAATTCTTCTAATAAAGTCTAAGGCTGCCACTTGGGTAGTTGTTTTACCGTGACTAGTGGGTCAAGTAAATAAAATAGCTCAAGTTTCTTGTAACGCAGAGGTTAAATAAGGTTCATAAGATCATAGCCCTAATTCTTCTAAATTATATATTTTATTAGCTAATAATCTTACTACCATATTTTCAACTTGAGTGTTTCATAAACCTTTAACGTCTAAATCTTCATATAAATATACAGTAGGAATTACAGAAAATCTAAGTCTCTTTTTTATAATTTTTCAATCTATAACAGCAGAAACCTCCCCAGATCAGTTTTGTTGAATACTAGTTTCATCTGCTAACATTCAATTTTTATCTTTTACTACTCTTATTATCTGGTTATATATTTCAGGTTGTAATTCATAAAAATAAATTTTTTCACCATTTATATTAAATCTTATAATTATTTTTCAAGATTCAATTTTTTCACCATTTTCATTAATAAAAGTGACTAATTCTGGTTCAAAATGGATATCTGTAACATCTTTTTCTAATGCCGTTTTTAATAATCAATTCCAAAATTTAATTTCAGGTCTATTTTCTGCCATTCCCCTTATCATCGCATGTTCATCATCTTCTCCTTCTCCTCATTTTAATACTCATAAATATTCTAGTCCATCCATATTTACATCTTGTCAAAATGAAATTTTCTTCTCATCTTTAGCTGAATCTTTTTTATTAATATCTTCCTCTTTTTGTGTTTTTTTAAACATTTTACTAAGCATCTTTTTTATATTTTAGTTAATAAAAGTATTTAAATATATTAGTTATTTTTTACAATAAACGTAAATAAAGATCATAACTTTTTTAAAATATATTTATCTTTAACATTAATTTTTGCAAAATTTATATTAAAAACATATCATTTATCTGTTTTAATATAAATATAATCATATTCCCCACTTAGAATATCACTTAATCTTAAAATAAAATTTCATTTTTTTTCAAATGATCTCTTTCTTTTGTATTTTGTCATTATGACTATACCATATTTAGCTAAATCATTATGGAAATAATTAACAGTATTTTTATTTATTTTTTCATAAGTAATTTTTTCTCATTGTGTTTTTATAGTATTTCCTACTTCAACTCTAATAGCATTATTAAACTTTAAAAATTTTGTTTTATTATTTACAAAATTATCACAATCTATAATGTTTAATTTATAAATATTATTAATAAATTTAATAGGATTAGTAATTACATTATTTTTATTAAATAATAGTTTTTCTCCAATCACATAATTTTTAACAATAGGTTCTGGTCAAATTAATATTTCCTTTATATATTTTTTATAAATTGGATAAGCATGATACATTGTCACTATCATAAATATAAAAATAAAGAATATTATGGAATTATATAATCTATACATAATAAAGAATTATTTGTTAAAAGGGATTATATTACAATTAAATTATTAATATTTTGATAATCATCAATATTCTTATTTATTATTATTTCTATTATTTTAATTAAAAATCAAAATAATTCTTGTTTATTATATCTTTCTATATCTTGTAGAATGTCTTCCATTAGAATAGTATTTCATGTCTCAATTCAACCATTAAGTTTATATAGATAATCTTGGATATCATATATGTATTTTCTTATAGTGTTAATAACATCTTTTTTATTTATATTTTCAATTAATTTTTTTTCTAAAACTATATTATCATTTGATATATTCTTTTTTATTTTTAATATTTTTTCAAGTTTTTCATTATAAGTAGCTATCTCATCATAATTCTTCATTAAATTATTATTATCATTATTATTCATGATCTGTCTTTTATATCCTTCTATATCTTTAATATCAATGATATTATCTTTATCTTTTCTTGTCTTATTATCTTTATCTGTTATATCTTTTATATCACCCATATCTTTGGGGTTATTAGATACTATAATTTTTGATAAATGGTTATAAATATAATTCATGTTTTCCATTTGTTCTAAAGGTCTAACTTCTTCTTGTATATATAATTTAATATAATTTTTACTCCAATTTGATAACCAAGATTTAAAATTACTTTTTATAGGTGACCATTTTTTATATTCTAATGCTTTTTTAGTTTTTAATACTAACTCATTTATTGCTCCTAAAAAATTGTAATTTTTATATAAATAATTTTTATATCACTTAAGAAAAAACATTACAATTATTTCGATAATTGTTGCAAATTCTTCTTCTTTAATTAATATATTATATTTTTCCATTTTATTAGTTATTTCTTCTATTTCCCCATCAGCTAATATAAACGATAATTCTTTAAAAAAATTTATTATATAATATAATAAGAATAAAAAATCATATGTATTAAATATAATATTACTAATTTCTTGTGTTACTTTATTTTTTCTTCCTTTTATTGTGATTAATTGTTCAAAAGTTAATGATACTTTTATATTATTAAGTTCATCAATTAATAACTTTTTTAATAATTGATAATTTTCATCACTTAATTCAGATATTTTTATATCAACAAAAAAATTTAAATTAATCAATTTTATAGTTTTAATATCTATATTTAATAATTCCATTATTTTATAAATATTTTTTCTTACACATTTTTTATTTTGAAAATTATGTAAAAATTTACTTTTATTTATTTCCTTATGAATTATTATATAATTAAGTAATATAAAATATATTGATTGTCAAATCTTTTCTTCTAAAAATACGATATTGCTTTTATTATCAAACTCATATTTTAAAAGATTTATCATATAATCATATCAATTTTTTATTAATCATTGATATCTTTTATCTATATCCTCCGAATATATTTTTTCTAATTCTGTATTATAATGTTTTTTCTTATGGATTTGTTCTGTTTTATCTTCATTAATATAATTTCACTTTCTTCAAGTTTTTATTTTTCTAAACTTTCATATAGTTCAGCTTATTTTTTGTTCATTTTTATTTTTCATTAATCAGACCTTAAAAGATATAAAATTTAAAATTATATTACATATAATATACTTATAAAATTTTTTAGATTATTAAACAACATTTATCATAAATCAAATTATTTTACTTAATATAAATACTACAACCATTATTTCAATAAAATAATAGATTAACACATAAAAGAAATCTACAATATAAAATACGATATTCTCTAATTTAAAATATCATCCAAGTGCTAATATAGACATCGGTAACATATCTAATAAAAAGAATATAAATACCGTTAGAATACCAGTAATAATAAAACTAGTAATATTTAAAAACATAAATGAGACCACAGGCAAGGTATATAAAATACTATCGAAAACATATTTAAAAGTTCATTTAATATTATATACGGCTAAATCATATAATGAATCACTAACCCAACTTAATTTTGAAAAAAATCATAAATCATCGTTACCATCAAACCAAGTTTTTATATCAGTAATTTCATTCTTAAAAAGAATTATATTTATGTTTGTTGACAACAAAATATTTGTTGGAGAATATATTTCTTTAACTATATTATTTGCTTTAGTTCAATCTTCATTATTTATTTTAGTACTTAGATCAGGATAATACTCATTTATAATATCTTTAATATTCTTTAAAAGTATTGTATCATTTTCAGTTTTTAAATATTTATAAATTTTATAGATATTATTTTTATTTCATCAAGACATATTAATAGATAATACATCCGTTGATACATTTCAATTATAAACATCATTATATTTTATTCTATAAACATTACCTGATCTTCAACAAGTAGTATATATTCTTGATAATAAGTCTAATGATATTTTGTTAACTCCTTCATTGAATATTTTTCTTGAATCTTTTAAGTTCGATATGTTTTGAATTTCTTGTTTAAGAGATGATATTTCTTGAATTTTTCTTATAGCTCAATCTAAATCTACACAGTAATATCATGATATTTTATTATCATTTTTATTTATTCATAAAAAATATTCATATTTTTTAAAAGTATTTTTGTATTTATTATCTATTGTTTTTACTATTATTGAATTCTTTATGTTTTTACTATTATCCCCCTCATTTAAATTAATTCATTTATTTATTGCCACTTGATTACTACCAAAAATTATTTTATATGAAAAATAACTAGTAAAGTTAAATATAAAAAAGATAGAAATTAAAGCAACAATATAATATCATAAAATTTTAATAGTTTTCTTGAATTTTTCTTTAAAACTTTCAAAAAAATTAAGTTGTTTTTGACTTTCATGTTGTTCTGTGTCTATTTCCCTTTTATTAGTACCATTTGTTTCAAATGCACCAGCCATTATTATATTTAATAAATTATAAAATTAAATTAATGTTATATAAGATATCCACTTAACATTGATAATATTCAAAATAGCATTATCCGTATAACTAAGGTATAACCTAATCATACATGTTCATGACTAATTATTGACCTAATAATGAATGGAACTCTGTATTCATTCTTTATAACCACTTTTATTCATGTATCATTATTGATTTCATAATCATCATTACTCAATAATATTTTATATATATAAGCTATAAAATTAAATTCTTGTGAATTCATCATTAATTGCCATATATTCCTTCTTTTTAATTCCATTTCACTCGCTTGTCATTCTTTTTTTTCAATTTCAATCAAAGGAAAAAGAAATGCTCCTAAAATTATGAATATTATTAATGATGATATTCATATATACATAAAATAATACCATATTATTCAAAATATTATATAAGGATTAGCTATATATCTTCAAGTCAGGGGGAGAGACCAAAACATATCTGAGGACATGTTAAAAAATGGATAAAAAATTTTAATTAATCATATTTTATAATGTTTTATACTTTTATAACCTTTTGTTAATTTAGGATTACTTAATGCTATTAACCGAGTATTAATATCATTTGTTCAGAATATAACATTTGAAAAATCAAATTTTCATTTTTTTGTTAATATAACACCTAAACTTGTTATAAATGTATTAACATTCGTTTTATAATTATTCATATAATTTTCCAATTTTTCATATTCCATAACCACTTTATTATCATCTTTCATATTCTTAATTAATCATTTTTTTATAATATTTTTTGTAAGAAGTTTCCCTTTAATGTTTAAACTATTTAAAAATTTAATATTAGACATACTTTTTATTCCACTATAATCTATTTTATCTCATTTACAGCTCTCTTTATTAAAAAAATAATTACATACAGTTTTATTATTAAAAAGTTCTTGATTTATACTATTTAATATATCAAGAAGATTAGTTTTTATTTCATCCCCTTTCATAGGATATTTTTTAACTAATTCGGTTACAGCACTATGTATTTCCTGTAAATTATAATATAAATAATAATTATTATCACAAAGTATTCTACTTTTATATCCTCCATTATTTAAAGAACATTCTTTATAAGTGGTTAAAGCATAACTATTATTAAATAAAATAAAAGATAGTGAGACTAATATTCCTATTCGTAATAATTTTATATTTTTAATCATACTTATATTATTTTATATTGAATTAAAATATTTATTCTATATCTTTAATTAATATATTTATTTTACGTCTTTAATTAACTAAAATAAAGTATATTAAATTTATAATAATTTTAATTTTTAAATTTATACAAATGGCATTTGTCTATCCTTTTCCTGAAAATATTAATAAATACACTGAAAATTGATTAAATGAATTATTAAAAAAAATAAAAGATAATATTTCTTATTATAAAATAAATGTTATGGATAATAATTGAATAATAAAAAATTTATCAATTACAGATGAAATATGATTAAATAATTTTAAATCAAATATAAATAATTATAAATATATTTTATTATCATATAATCTTTATCCTAGAAATATTTATCCAATAGAAAAAGAAATCAGATGAATTATTTTTAAACAAATAGGTAATTCACAATTTGAATGTATAGCTAGGCCTTTACATAAATTTTATAATGTAGGTGAAGAAATTTATATAAAATCAGAAATAGAATGAGCCGAAGGGGTACCTGATGATGATAATAATATTGATTATTATTTTGATACAAGAAGTAAATCTAATATAGAACAAAAAGAAGATTGAGCAATGATACAAGTATTTTTAGATAATAATAGTTCTCTTCCTAATAAAATTACATTTGGAGATGGACAAAATATAATTTTTAATACGAAAAATACATTAGCGAAGAATATCTTTGCCCAAGATTTTATGGATAATTTTAAATATCAAAAAAATATCATTGATGGTTTAACAAAATCTTTAATAGATTTAAAAAATAAATACAATGAAAGTGTTACATTTATTTTTGAATATGTTAATCCAAATTTAGAAACACATGTTGTTCAATATGCAGAAAAAAGACTATATTTAATTGATATAAGACTAAATATAAGTGGAAAATATTTATCTTATGGACAAAAACAAGATATTATTAATACATACTTTGCTAATATACCAGAAATAAAATTAGTAAAAAAAGAAGATATTCTTAATGAAAATCAACTTCTTGAAAAAAGAGAAGAAAAATATATTGAGGGATATGTTCTTAAAAAATTTGAAGATGAATGAGAATTTTTTCATTATGCAAAATTTAAAACTACATGGTACTTAAATAGATGATTTTATGATGGATTAGATGTTATTAATTTTAGTCTAAAAGATTTGACTATATTATATTGATTATGAGAAGAAGATACTTTTTTTCAAAAAATAGATAACCCTAAAAATACAGAAATGTTAAGAAAGATAAATATTAATTTATCAAATTATAAAAATTTTATTAATGAGATAACAAATATATACCAAGATAGTTTAGTAAAAAATTTCTTACAAATAAAAGATAATTTAATACTTCTAATTGATAAATTCCCTTCAACTATAGATAAAAGATATCTTCATACTTTAGAATGTAAAAATGATAAAACTTGTTTATTATTAAAAGAAATCACTTTTTATCTTTTATCTATTGAAAACAAAGATATTATTGATAAAAAAGATTTATTATCCTTTATTAGTGAAAATGATAAATTCACTGATTTATTATTAGATTTGATGTATATACATATCTTTAATTTAGATAATAATAAATGAAAAAATAGAAAAAGGGATATAGAAAAAATTATAGAATCAGCTGTAAATAGTAATTCTTTTACTGAATGGAGTAATAAAATATTAAATAAAGATCAACATGGAAACTATCTTATTTTTACAGATAAAAAAGAATTAATAAATTATGTTATTATTTTTTTAGAAAAATTATATGTTGCTTTAAAAAAAGTATCAAATCAAATTTATAATAAAAATTTTCTATTTATTTTTTATAACTTAATATATATAGATATTTTTAAAGAATTATCATGAAAGTGAATAGATAAATCAACTTTTAATTTATTACTTAATAAGTGTTGAGAAATTATTTGATTTAATACTGAATATAACCTAAACTGAATTCTAGTAGATGTGAATAAATATAAATGACAATCACAATCTAGTTCAATTAATAGTATAATTAATAAAAATATAATAAAGGATCTAGAAATAAGAGAAAAACAACTTTATTTTGATATAACAAAGGATCCAAATGTAAACAATTTATTAAAATTGTTTACATTTGACCCACAAAGTTATAAAAGAATATTAAATCTTAGTGATAAGTTCGTAAATGATATAATTTTTACATGTTTAATAAAATAATATATAAATAATGTTTTGATTTAACCCAAATTTTTTAGTCATGGAAGTCATCTTTTCTGTGTTAGGTATGTTATATTTCTGATGGTGAAAAAAAGATAATAACGATTATTTTTTTTATTCAGGTCTGTTTTTAATGATATTCCCTATGTTTGTGACAAATCTTTATATTTGTTATCTTTTATGATGAATTGTTAGCATTATTCCTTTTATTAAAAAATAATTTTAAATAATAAAATAAAGTATATTACATATATTGTCTTAGTGTTTAATGAAAGTGTTTATAAGACAATTATTTATAATTAATATTGATCAAAAATGATTAACAGTGTATTTTTAAGTTGAAATTTAACAACAGATCCTGAATTAAAAGAGTTATCTTGATGAACAAAAATCCTTAACTTCACAATCGCCACTAATAGGAAATATAAAAAAGGTGAAGAATTGGTAGATGAAGCCACATTCCATAAATGTATATCATTCTGAAATCAAGCTGAATTTATTTCTACACATTTTAAAAAAGGGGATGTTATTATTGTCGAAGGTAGACATCAGACTAAAGAATGGGAAGATCAAGAAGGTAATAAAAAACAAAAAACTGAAGTTGTAGTTAATAAAGTTTTATTCAATGGATTGAACAAAGCTGTAATCCTTTGAAATTTAACAGCAGATCCTGAATTAAAAGAATTATCTTGATGAACAAAAATTCTTAACTTTACAATTGCAACTAATAGAAAATATAAAAAAGGTGAAGAATGGATAGATGAAGCTACATTTCATAAATGTGTGGTATTTTGAAATCCAACTGAGGTAATTGCTACACATTTTAAAAAAGGTCAATCAATAGCTGTAGTTTGAAGAACACAAATAAGAGAATGGGAAGATAAGGAAGGAAATAAAAGACTAACTACAGAAATAGTTGTTGAAGAATTTTCCTTCACAGGAAATAAATAAATATATTAAATAGCTATATTCAATATAGCTATTTTTTTATTAATTAATTTAATAAAATATATTAAATAGCTATTAATTTTATTTTATTAAATTAATTATATGTTTTTAAAAAAAAAAGTAATTTTTACTTTGTTTTTAATATTTTTTGTTTCTATAATTTATTGATGTAATAATGAAAAAAAAACAATAAATTGAGAAAAATATAATATACAAGCAAATTCAAAAATATTACAAACAAAAGATGAAAACAATAAGAGAAAAAAAGATTTTTATATCGATCCTAATATTATCAATAAAATTAACAAATTATTATCTAATAGTAATGTATGAGATAAAACAATAAAAGATTGTAAAAATATATCTATAAAAAATAATATATATTGATTAGATGAATTTGAAAAAGATTTATGTTCTTTTAATATAGAGCTTAAAGATTATTTTAGAAATATAAATCAAAATAATAGATATAAAAAAATAGTAAAAAATAGTAAAACCCCTAAGCTAATGAAAAATGAAAAATTAATAAACATTATAAAGGACTTTATGGCAGAAATAACTAATAATAAAAATTTTTATAAATATATCTATAAAAATAACTTTTGATTAATAAAAAATAATCTTTATAATTATATAATTAGACAATTAAATGTAAATAATAGACACTTAATATTATTTACAGGGGATATAAAACCTATATGTAATATTATTACTAATAATTGAAAAATATATAATGAAGATCAGTGTATTTATAGTTTTTCTTGATATCAGAATTTAGATGTATGTAAATTTATAAATAAAACAGAATTAAAAGAACAATGTTATAATAACGAAATTAAACAATGTAAAAATATTATAGATAATCAATGAAAAATTATGTGTATTTATTCTACATTATTAAATGTTCATAATAATAATGCTTTATTACAATCTATTAAAGATCCTAATTTTAAATCATTAGTTAAAGAGGTTATTGATAATAAAACAATTGTTGGAAATCATAATTTAAAAAAGAAAGAACAACATGATATAGATATATTTAAAAATTTGACTTGGAATACAAAAGATATTAAAAAGTGTGATTCATTATTATATAGTAATAATAAATATCAATGTAATAGTTTCTATAATGTTTTATTAAAAAAGGATAATTCTAAATTTTCACAATATAATGATAAAAAAATCAAACCTATACAGAATATTCAGGATATTAATATAACAAATTTAATTAAAAATATGTGTGTGCTTAATAACATTGATGAAATAAAACAAAGTAAAGAATTTAAAATATTAGAAAATATTGTAAATAAAGATAAGACAAAATTAAAGGTAATATCACAAAATTTATATTCTAAATGTATTAAAAGACAAGGATATATTTGAACTGAAGAAATTTTTATGAATTTAATACGGCAAGATAATCTTTCTATTTATAAAAAAATTGAAAATGTTTTAAATTCAATGAATAGTAAGAAATATAAATTATTATTAAATAATAAAAAAATTAATACATTAGATTACAAACAATCTATTATTAGTATGATGTTATATAAATATAAATATTGGAAATACCATTGAAAGACTTTTTATCTTAATAGGTTATTAGATAATTTATTGTATAAAAAATTAATAAAAGATATTAATAAAAAATTATCAACAAAACAACTAATTAAACTTATTAATAAACAATATAATCTTAAACTTAATAGTTTAAACAATGCTATTATTTTAAAGGTTATTTTAAATGATATAAAAACTAATAGCAATAATTTACTCAGTGTAGCCCCACAAGATATACTTCAAAGTAAGGTTTTGAAAAAAAATTTAGGAATAAAGGAAACTTGAAAATGTTTTAATAAAGATATATTAGATAATTCCTTAACTAAAAAAATTATAACAGATGAATATTTACTTATGTACTTGTTCCCTAATAAAATATTTAATGATACAGTAAGAAGACAAAATTATTTAAATAAAGAATGAATTAATTGATTCTTTGTAGAAAATTTATTTAGGTTTTATAGATTAAAATGAAACAAATCAACAAAATAATAATTTGAATATTATTACTTATCTTTCTATTGATAGCATTTTTTATTTCTATTGGTAATAAAAAGAATATAACTATTACACCTAATAAAAAAAATATTAATAATAAAAATATTCAAGTGCATAAAAAAATGATATTAAAAAAACCTAATAAAAAAATATTTTACAAAAATTTATGTAAGTTTCAAAGAACTTTACGACAATATAAATTGAATACTTATTATAAAAGAATTAAGATATTTCTTAATGAAAAATCTAATAAGCAATATATAAAAATGTATGGTAAAGACTTATACAATAATATAGATATAGAATATATGTGTAATTCTTTAAGACATCAAGATAGAAAAATTACTATTAATTTAGTTAAATATTTTCTTACTTGATTAGGTAATTGTAATAAATTAAAATTAAAAAATTTATTATATTGATTTGTCATGAATGGGAAATGTCTGAACCCTAATTATAAAGAGTGTATAAAAATAATTATTAATAATTATATATCACAAAATTGAAAAAAAATATTTGAGAAATTTTTATATTTAAAAACAGAAAAATAAATGAAGAAAATTTTAAAACCTTTAAGTTGAATAGGGTTTTGATTAATCCTTATTAACTGAAATAGTATGTGATATTGTAATTGAAATTATCCTACTACATATATATGAAACTCTATTTCTGTTAATTCAAAAACAATAATAGCTCAAGCATGAACTTGAAGCACTGATTGTTGTGCTTTGAGAGCTTGAAATTCTAAATCTTATAATTTAAAAAAAGATTTATGATTACCAATATTTAAATGAGTTTTTAATAGTGTTAAAAATTGAATATATCATAGATGAAGCCTTAAATGGTTTTGGAGTTTATTTAAAAGTAATAATATAACTTATAATTTATACACAACAAATGGTGAAAAATGGGGGATTTGTAAACCTTATTGGATAGTAGGATTATGTTGATATCAATCTGGATGTTTTGAAAAAAATGCAAAACCTACTCACCTATGAAACTTATGATGTAGAAATCCATGATGGTGAGCCGATAATGCTTGAATGATTTTTTGGATTCCTTATGCTTATATTGATTGACAAATTACAAATAAGTTGAATATAACAACATCTAATTGACATCTAAATTGAGCTCTTAATGAAAATGATGTAGAATTTAATTTTAGTTTTTATTAAAAAAATATTATGAATATATCTTATATAAATATATATAAAATCCTCTTTTTATTATTTTTTTCCTTTTCTTTATTTACAAAAAGTTATTCAATAAGTATCTTACCAGGTACATTAATACATGTAAATACTGAAAATATTAATGTAATGCAAAAAATTATAAATATTGCTTTGGATAATCGTAGACTACAAAATGCTAATTTTAATAATAATATTAGCTTTTTAGGTGGAATTAGAAATTGAGAACCTATGCAAAATTTATGTAAGTTAATAACGGACCCCTGAGCTTTAAAGAAATATAATGTTATATCTACGTCCTGTCCTTCAGGGACACAGGTAATATCTAAAGATGTTTGATTTAATAAAGTGTCATGATCTTTCACATGTGTAGTACCGATAAAAGATGATTTAGTATGAAAATATGAACCTAGATTAGATATAGATGTAGAAGGACAATGTAGTGGTGGGGATTTATGTAA
>Ga0256829_1000535_pt1 | contig 37367 bp, 47 predicted proteins | sample 131447metaG_FD_185979 | JGI IMG/M metagenome (GOLD analysis project Ga0256829, IMG submission 185979) | Hydrothermal vent microbial communities from Lau Basin, Pacific Ocean - 131-447 | ecosystem: Environmental > Aquatic > Marine > Hydrothermal vents | place: Pacific Ocean: Lau Basin | collected... | reverse complement strand
TTAGATAAATGTTATGTTATGATTTTTACTTTAAGAAAAGAAAATGTTAGAATAATAAGTGTGAGAAGATGTAGAAAAAAAGAGGAGCAAAATTATGAAAATTACAGCAAAAGAGTTTGATGAGAAATTTGAAAAAGAAGATATAAGCGAATTTTTAGATTTTGATAAAATTATGAGTGTAAAAGATTTTAAAAACCGTAATATTACATTAAAACTTTCTAATGATATTTATGAATTAATAGATAAAGAAGCAAAAATTATAGGGATTAAACCTAATGATTTAATTAAAGTTTGGATAGTTGAAAGACTTAAAGAAATAAAATCTCTTTAAAAGGAAGAATATGTTTAACAAAATAAGTGACGGATTTAAAAACGCCATTAATAAAATAAGAATGAAAGATGATGAAAAGTCTTTAAAAAAGGCTTTGGATGAACTTAAGAAAAATTTATTAAAATCGGATGTCCATTTTAAGGTTGTAAAAGAGTTAATCAGAGAAGTTGAGCTTGAAACTAAAAAAAACGGAATAGGAAAAGCGAGTTTCCTAAAAGCTCTGGAAAAGTCTCTAAAAGATATTTTGACAGCGCCCGGGAATTACGGATTTGTATTTTCTCCAAAACCTCCGACAGTGGTTATGATGACAGGTCTTCAAGGAAGCGGGAAAACGACAACTACCGCAAAACTTGCTAATTATCTAAAAACATTTAAAAAGAAAAAAGTTTTAATGGTTGCAGCCGATTTGCAAAGATTAGCGGCGGTTGAGCAGTTAAAGCAGCTTGCCGAGGCAAATGATTTAGATGTTTTTTATGATGAAAATGCAAAAGATGCCGTTGAGATTGCAAAAAAAGGTGTGGAAGCGGCAAAAGAGAAACATTATGATGTTGTTTTGGTAGATACGGCCGGTCGTTTGGCTATTGATGAAGAGCTTATGAATGAGCTTGTTAAAATGAAAGAAGAAATTCATCCGGATGAAATTTTTTATGTAGCGGATTCACTGACAGGTAAAGATGCAATAAATACGGCTAAACAGTTTGATGAAAAACTTGATATTACAGGAGTTGTTTTAACTAAATATGACGGGGATAGCAAAGGCGGTGTAGCTTTGAGTATTGCCCATCAGGTAGGAAAACCTTTAAGATTTCTTGGAAGAGGTGAAAAAATAGAAGATTTGGAAGTCTTTATTCCCGATAGAATTATCAGCAGAATTATGGGGGCAGGGGATATTGAAGGACTTGTTGAAAAAACAAATGCCGTAATAGATGAAAAAGAAGCTAAAAAACTTACTAAAAAACTAAAAAAAGGTCAGTTTAATTATGATGACTTTATAAAACAGCTTGAACAGATGAAAAAACTTGGAAGTATGAAAAATCTTTTATCTATGATTCCCGGAATGGGTGGAATGATGAAACAGCTAAAAGATATTGATTTGGAAAATTCTAGTGAAATTAAAAAAATAAAAGCAATGATTAGCTCAATGACAAAAAAAGAGAAAGAAAATCCTCGCTTGCTTAAAGAATCGGCAAGCAGAAGAAGAAGAATTGCCAAAGGTTCTGGGCTTAGTGTTCAAGAAGTAAACAGAATTAATAAACAGTTTCAAAACGCCGCAAAAATGGCTAAAAAATTCGCCGGAAAGAAGATTCCGGATATGAAAGAGCTTATGAATATGACAAAGGGCTTGAATTTTCCTAAATAATTGATTAAAATTTCAAATTATTAAATAATAATGGGCAGGTTTGGGCGGGATTGAAAAATAAAAATAAATTAAAGGAGTGAGCGTGGTTAAAATCAGACTCGCAAGATACGGTAGAAAAAAAAGACCTTTTTATAGAATAGTTGTAACAGATTCAAGAAGAAGAAGAGACAGTGGATGGATAGAAAGTATCGGATATTATAATCCTTTGGTTGAACCTAAAACAGTTGAAATTGATATGGCTAAATTAAATGACTGGATAAATAAAGGTGCTCAAATGAGCGAAAGAGTTGCTAAACTTAAAAAAATTTATGAAGAAAGAACGGCAAACGCTTAATGATTGTTGATTTTGTAACTGATTTTGCAAAGCTTTTAAGCTTTGAGCCTGAAAAAGTAAAAAGTGAAGTAATCTCTCACGGAGATTTTGATGAAATTGTTATATGGGCTAAAAAAGCCGATGTAGGAAGAATTATAGGCAAAGAAGGCTCAATGGTAAAAGCTATTAAAACGGTTATAAGCGGATGCAGGGCAAAAGAAAATAAAAATTATAAAATTACTGTAAAAATAATTGATGAACAATAAAATTCCAATAGCAAAAATAGGAAAAAGCCACGGTTTAAAAGGCTGGCAAAAACTTCATTTTCTAACAGACTTCCCGGAGCAGTTCAAGCCGGGAAGAGAATTTTCTTCGGATAAAATAAATCTTACTGTAGAAAAAATAGATATAAAAAGAAATCTTGTTAAATTCAAAGGAATTGAAAGTATTGATGATGCTAAAAAGCTTACAAACAGAATGCTTTATGCAACTCCTGAAGAAACAAGAAAAAATGTAAAGCTAAAAAAAGGTGAATATTTTTGGTTTGATATTATCGGGTGTGATGTTTTTGAAGATGATAAACTGCTTGGAAGAGTAAAAGAAATTGAAAGAGCGGATGTTGATTATCTGGTAATTAATACGGATGAGAATCTTATAAATGAAAATTATCCTAAAAGATTTTTGATTAATTTTAAAAGAAATGTCAAAGATGTTGATATTGAAAACAAAAAAATTACTGCCACAGGTGCTGTTGATATTTTAGAATCACTAAAATGAAAATAGTTTTTGTCACTTTATTTCCTAATCTTATTTCCCCTTATTTTGAAGATTCTATATTAAAAAGAGCTTTTGAAAAAAAACTTTTTAGTATGGAATTTGTGAATTTTCGTGATTTTGCTACAAATAAACATCAAAAAGTTGATACTTCTATTGTAGGCGGCGGGGCTGGAATGATTCTTGATAATTTAGCTTTAAGAAACGCCTTAAATCATTTAAAACAAAAATATCCCAATTCAAAAACCCTCTTTTTAACACCCGTTGGTAAAAGATACAATCAAAAAGATGCCGTGCGTTTTTCAAAAGAAGAAGTTTTGATTTTGGTTAGTGGAAGATACGAAGGATTTGACGAAAGGCTTATAGAAGATTTAGCAGATGAAGTTATAAGTATAGGTGATTTTATTTTAACAGGCGGAGAGCTAGGGAGTTTAATAATTGCAGATAGTGTTTTAAGAAATATAAAAGGTGTTCTTGGAAACAGCGAATCTTTGCAAGAAGAAAGCTTTAATGAAAATCTGCTTGAAGCGCCTTCTTTTTCAAAAACAGGGGAAGTGCCACAAATTCTTAAAAGCGGTAATCATAAAGAGGTTAAAAAATGGAGAGAAAAAACTTCACTTTTAAAAACAAAATTTCACAGACCGGATTTGTTTTAAATTTTTGTATTTGAAATATTTTTGTTATAATTTCATTCCAAAATTAAGTGTGAATGCCTGAGACGGCCAATGGCACAAAGGAGATATAATGAGAAATAGACTTATTGAAGCATTTGAAGCTAAACAAATAGCTAAAAAAGAGTTGCCTGAATTTAGACCGGGAGATACTGTAAGAGTTGCAGTTGAAATTAAAGAAGGTAATAAAAAAAGAATTCAAAATTTTGAAGGTGTTGTAATTGCAATCAAAGGAACAGGAGCAGGTAAAACATTTACTGTCAGAAAAATCGGTGCAAACAACATAGGCGTTGAAAGAATCTTCCCTTATTACACTGAAAGCATTGAAGGTGTAACAGTTGTAAGAAAAGGTAAAGTAAGAAGAGCTAAACTTTACTACCTAAGAGGAAAAACAGGTAAAAAAGCAAGAATTAAAGAAAGAAGAGATTAATTCTTTTTTCTTTTTATTGTTTTTAAATTCCCTGACACTTAAATACTTTTTTTTCAGATAAATGAATTAAACTTTTTACTTTTATTAAATCGATGTTTTATTTTCTTTTATTGTCAGTATTTGTTATAATTATTCAAAAAGGAAAAATTATGGCAAAAATAAATGAGCAGATTTTAAGTTTTGGAGAAATCCCTGAGCCGCACAGTTGTATGACGATAGCTTACGGGTCTGTTAGAATAGAAATAGAAAAACTTTACGATATGGTGCTTCCTACTGATGCAGTAAGAGAAGTTATTATTATGCTTCAACAACAAGCAGAAGAGATGGATGCGGATGGAGTAAAAAATATTAATGTTACTATTACTCCTACACAAGATGCAAAAGGAAAAGCCGTAATTGATTATTACGGAATGGGAACGCTTATTAAATTTAAATAATCTCACATAAATTATTTACTACAATAGGTAAAAAAAGGTGTTCTGCCTTTTTTAGCTCTTTTGCATATTCTTTAAAATTTCCAAAAAAATCAGGATTTATATGATATTGTAAAATTATCTGACCGTTGTCAAGTTCAATATCGGCATAATGAATCGTTATTCCGCACGCTTTTTTTGATTCGTAAGATTTTTCAGCGGCATTTAAACCTTTGAAATCAGGTAAAATACTTGGATGGAGATTTATAATTTTATTTTTAAATTCATTTATAGTTTCAGCAGGGATAATTCTCATATATCCGGCTAAAACTATTAAGTCCGGTTTGACTTCTTTTAATTTATTTAAAATTTCATTATTATTATTTGAAATTAAAACAGAAGGCAGGTTTTTTTCTTTTAGGGCGTTTGAATCGTTTCTATTTGTGATTCCTAAGATTATTTTATAATTTTTTTGATGTTTAAGCAAATTTAAAAAATTACTTCCGCCTTTTCCAAAAAATACAACAACTTTTTTCATTAAAAACCTTTTTGAAATTATAACAAAAACGGAATTTGTAAATAAAATTTTATTTAGTCAGTGTCAAAAATAATAAAAAATAAGAATTATATCTTCATAGATGTTTTATAATAATATTAAAAGGTTTTAAAGATTAAGAATTTTGTATAAAATAGTGTCAAAGAGTATATTTATTATAAAATAAATGGTGCCCAGGGACGGAATCGAACCGCCGACACAAGGATTTTCAGTCCTTTGCTCTACCGACTGAGCTACCGGGGCATTACATAGATGGTGGGCTCTGCAGGACTCGAACCTGCGACCAACCGGTTATGAGCCGGTTGCTCTAACCAACTGAGCTAAGAGCCCGTCTATGTGGAGTGAAATTATAACTACTTTTAAAATCAATTTCAAGAGTAAATTTGATTAAAATGAAAATTTCGGTTTAGAATATTGTTTTTTTGCTTTGATTTGAATAATTTCATAATTTTGCGGCTTCAAAGTATCTTTAATAACAAGAGCTGTTAGTTTATTTCCATAAACACATCCTGTATCTATTCCGGCTGCAAATTGATTTTTTTTGATTTCTCTAAAAGGATTATGTCCGTATACTACAAATCCTTCATGTCCGTTATAAACATCTCCCCAATATTTTGCATTAGGATTATTGTGATTTAGCGGTAAAAATTTACCATTTTCATCTACATCTCTTAAAAACATAAGCAAAGTCATAATATGCAAAGGCGGATTATTAAGCCTTATCCAGTTTGTAATACCTGCGTGAAACACGGTTAAATGATTGAGTTTAATAAAAAAGGGCATATTCTCTATAAATTCAAAATCTTCTTTTTTTAGTTTAGGATATACTGTTTGCTGATTTTCATCAAGTTGGACATTTCTTCCCCAATATTTTCTTAAATGTTTATATTCGTGATTTCCCATAACAGTTAGGATTTTGTTTTTTTTAGCATATCTGAGCGCTTCAACAGGATAGGGACCTTTATCTAAAATATCACCGACACTTATTTCGGTAGAATTTTTAGGAATAAGTTTTCTAAGTTCTTTCCACTCTTCTAAACATCCGTGAATATCTCCATAAATTACATAAGCCATTATTTCTCCATTTTATAAATATAACCTCTGATTTTAGGAGGAATTTTTTCTTTTCTCATTTTTTCTTTAAAATCTTTATCCATTTTTGTCTTGATGTAAGGAGCAATAAATATTTTTTCCCCGTTTGAATCTATTGCTGTTTTACCTTGAATTACACACGAAAAATTTGTTTTTATTATCTCGTCTCTTTGGGCTTTTGTGAATAAAGTTCCAAGTTTTTTAGCAATTATATCAACTTTTTTAATATCAATTTGAGGATTTTCTTTTGTGAAATAAAAGAGTTTTTCTTTTTGTATCCACTCTTCATTAAAAAGAAGTTTTTTGTCATTTTCAAGATATTCAAAACTTCTTTTAACGCCGTCTTGAAAAAGAGCAATAAATTCATTGCTAAAATTTGCTCTTATAAAATTTCTTTTATATTTTTGATTAAAATTACTCTCATCTATAAAATATTTTATTTTGTTTTTATTTAGATACTCTAAAATTTCATTTCTTGATTTATTATAAAAAGGACGCCATATTTTATAAAAATTTCTGTTTTCAAATTCCGGCATAGCTAAAAGCTCTTTAAGTCCGGCACCTTTGCTAAATTGCATTAAAAGCCATTCGAATCTGTCGTTTAGCTGGTGGGCTAGAATTAAAGTGTCGTATTTGTATTTTTTAATGATTTCTTCAAAAAAGGCGTATCTGCAATTTCTTGCATTTTTTTCTGAGAATTTTTCTAAAAAGCACTCTTTTATATATATTTTTTTATTATATTTTTTTGCTAAATTTTTCGCATATTCAACTTCCGCATCACTTGTTTCTCTTGTGTGATAATTTACTATTGCAATATCAAAATCAATATTTTTTTCAAGCAGATAAAAAAACAGAGCCGTTGAATCCACGCCTGCTGAGAAGGCTAGTAAATTTTTAGTATGCATCTTTTCTGTGTGTTATTTTAAAAATAATAATATTATCTTTTTCTATATCAAATAATATTCTGTATGTTCCAATTTTATATCTATAAGGTGGATAAAAATTTTTTAATTTTTTTATATTAGTTGTTAATGGATAATCTTTTAAATTTTCAATTTTTTTTAAAATATTTTTTGCTATTTGTTTATCTAATTTTTTTAAATCTTTAAGAGCATTATCTGTAAAAATTATATTCATTCAAACATCTTTTTAACTTCATTAAAAGAATAAAATTTATTGTTATTTTTTTTATATTCCAGATAATGTTTATAATCTTCATCGTTTTTGTTAATAGGTTCAATCACTTCTAAAATTTTTACATTTTTTAGTTTTTTTAACTCTTTTTCGTCTATTTCAATTAAAGCATACATTTTAATTCCTTTTTTTAATTATAGCACAATTTTTCCAACTAACTCTTCTCCTGCTACTTCATTTGTTTTTACTTTTACAATTTCACCTATTTTTAGATTTTCTTTTTCGCTTTCATTGATTAAAATATCTCCGTCAATCTCAACTTCCCAGAGTTTTGGTCTGACAGTGTAAAAAAGCTCGTCATCTGTAAGTCCGTCAAAAAAACATTCAATAGTTTTTCCTACATATTTTTGTAGGCTTTTTATAGTTGTTTTTTGGACAATTTCGCCTAAAATTTCGGCTCTTTTTTCTACTAAATTTTGCGGTAATTTATCTTTTCTTTTGTAAGCTGAGGTATCTTCTTCATCGGAATATGCAAAAACATTAACTCTGTCAAAATTATATTCTTTTAAAAAGCCGCATAATTCTTTAAAATCTTCTTCGCGCTCTCCCGGATGTCCTGCAATTACAGATGTTCTTACAAAGCTAAACTCTTCTCTCATTAAATATAAAAGCTCTTTTAGTTTTTTTACACTGCTAGGTCTTTTCATAATTTTTAAAACATTTTCGCTTATATGTTGAATTGGCATATCAAAATAATTTTGAACGGTTTTTGAAGAAAAAATCTTTTTAATAAGTCTTTTTGTGGTTGTTGCCGGGTAAAGATATAAAATTCTAACATTTATATCATCTATCTTATCAATTTCATCTATTAATCTTTCAAGTCCGTCTCTTATTCCTTTATCTCTAAGATATGAGCTGCTATCTTGGGATGCAAGGGAGAAATCTTTATAACCTAATGATTTTAGATATTTTATCTCTTCTATTATTTCATCAATAGGGCGGGAATTTAGTTTGCCTTTAAAATTTGGAATTGCACAAAAAGCACATTTTTGATTGCACCCTTCGCTAAGTTTAATAAAAGCGTGATAAGAACTTCCTGTAATTACTCTTTTTTCATTATGTATTAAAAATACTTTTGGTGAGAATTTAATTACTTTTTTGTTTTTAGCTTCTTTTATTAATTCATCAATTTTATCAAAATCTCCAACACCACTCCAAATATTTACTTCTGGGATTTCTTTTATAAGAGATTCTTTATATCTTTCACTTAGACATCCTGTAACGGCTAAAAGAGCATCTTCTTTTTTTTCATTTGCAAGTTCAAGTATAGTCTCTATTGATTCTTCTTTTGCAGGATTTATAAATCCGCAGGTATTTACTATTAAAACATCTGCTTCATTTGGATTTAGAGTTATTTCATAATCTTTTAGTTTTCCTAGCATTACTTCACTGTCTATTAAATTTTTTACACATCCAAGTGAGGCTAAATATAACTTTTTCAAAAAATTCCTTTTTTAATTAATTTTATCAAAAATGGTATAATTATGCAAAAAAAGGCTTTTTATTTGAAATATTTAGGATTAATTATAGGAATTGTTTTAGGAATTATAGGGCTTTATAAAATAGATTTGGTTTTGATTGCTGGACTTAATTATTTTGGAAAATATGTATTTTTTGGACTTTTTCATATTTTTATTTTTTATTTTTATTATCTCTCTTTTGTGAAATTTAAAGGCAAGTTAAAAATTATAATGCCGATTATTTTAGGATTAATATTACTTTTATTTGGGATAATTTTAGGAGCATAAAATGAAAAAAATATTATCTTTATCACTTATTATAAGTATTGGATTTTCAAATACATTAGTTGTAGAAAAATGTCATAAGGTAGGAATTTTTGAGGTATGTAATAACTGTACATCCGGGACTGATTATAAATCAATAGCTGATGCGCTAAATAATGCAAGTAGTGGAGATGAGATAGTTATTTGTCCTGATGTTGGTGGGGTTAAAGCTATTTATAATGAAAGCGATTTAAATGTTACAGATACAAATCTTTATATTCACTCTTATAAAAATGATGCTTCAAAAGTAGAAATAAAAGACAATAGTGGAAATCCTATTTTTAATATTCAAAGTTCAGGTACAGATTTAGAAGCTCTTACGATTACTCAAGATGCAACGCAAGAAGATATTAATGTAACAGGAAATATAAATAATCTTAAATTTAAAGACTTAATAATTAATTCACAAGGTAAAGGAATTGTATTTCAACATAATATAAATAATACTTTTGATGATGTAAATATTACTTCAAAAGATGTATGTTTAGAAAATGATTGGAGTGAATTTCGTGGAGTTAAAATAGAAAATAGTGAATTTAATCAAACATCTAATGATGCTTATGCGCTATTATCTTTTGCTACTAATTATAAAGATAATAATTTTTCGAATTTAGAAATAAATTCAAGTGGTTATGGAGCAAAATTTTCAAAAATAAAAGATAGTAATTTTACAAATTTTTATTTAAATAGTAATAATGATGCTTTTGTTGTAGATTCAGGAAATATTGATAATATGAGATTTATTGATTCTAATCTTTCAAGCAATAATGGAAGAGGTTTTTCTGTAACAGATGGTAATTTAACAAATAGTTATTTAGATGATTTTAATATTTCTAGTGGAACAGAAGCTATTTATACAAAAGAAGATATAAACAATTCTACTATTAATAATTTTATAATAAATGGAGATAATGGTTTATATGCTGATGAATATATAAGAAATTCTACTATTCAAAATGGAGAAATAAATGTTACTCAGTTTGGTATTTATTCTTCAAAAGAATTAAATCAAACTACTTTAAAAAATTTAAAAATTACAGCTCAAAAATATGCTCTTTGGTTTTCAGAAAATTCTGCAAGCGGGGCTGTAAATGATGAAAATAATTTAACTGATTTGATAATTATTCAAACTTCTAATTCTTCCACTTCTTACAGCGGTATTAAATTTTTGAAAAAATTAAATAATTCTTTGATTGATGATGTAAATATTAGTGCAACTGAAAAAGGTTTATGGCTTAGCACGGGAGGAAATTATAATACTTTTTCAAATTCTGAATTTAATTCAAGTGAAAATAACGGATTTGTAAACAGCAATCCGATTACTTATAACACTTTTTCAAATGTGACCATATATTCAAAAAGCAGCACGGCAGCTTCTTTTAACGGGGATGTAAAAAATAATACATTTGATACGATTTATATTAAATCCGACAATAAAAACGGAATTTACGGAGGAAGCGATTCTAATATAAGCAGTAATGATTTTAGAAATTTTAGAGTTTTTGCAGATGATTACGGGATTTATTTTAAAGATTCTATTGATGATAATAATTTTACTAATTTTTATGTCCGTGTAAATAATCAAAAAGGGTTTAAATTTGCACAATATTCTACAAATGATTATTTTTTAAATATTGATACAAACGGAACAAAGGGAATAGATTTTAATATATCGGAGGATGATATTGTCCAAAATGCAAAAATTTATACAACTCAAAATGAACCTATATATTTTGATACTATAAAATCAGGTGTAAAACTTTATGATTTGAATCTTACTTCAACTGAAGATAACTGTATTTATGTAGGCACTTTGGATGCCGATTTGAATATTTCCACTATTGATTTTTATAAAAACGAGTTTAATTGTAGTGATTATAACGGTATTCAGATTTCAAACGATTCTACAAATTCCCTTAGTGTGAAAAATACAAATTTTATATTTAACGCAACTTCTACGGATACTTCAAGAGCTTTAATTGATGCATCAAGCCTTGATACATTATATGTGAAAAATGACAGTTTTGATGCAAATAAAACAAGAAGAGGGATTTATATAAGTTCTAATTTGAATAATGTTTATATTTATAATAGTCTTTTTAAAGATACAAATGATACGGCTGTGTATATAAATAAAGTTAATAATTATATGGATATGGAAGATAATAATATTACAACAGGGCAATACGGAATATATATTAAATATGTTAACAGCGGATTTAATAAAGGGGAAATTAAAAACAATGTATTTAATGATTGTAGTGATTATGCGGTAGATATTTTTGACGGAAATGAAAACGATAATGCTGATTTTGAGATATGGAGTAACTGTTTTTTTGATAATCAAAATACTAACGGAGAATCACAAGCTTATACTTATGATGCCGATAATGCAAAATATGATGACGGAAAAGCCGGGAATTTCTGGAGTGACTGGAATGAAAGCGGAAAATATCAAATAGACCCTAGCAGTATAGATTTGTATGATAATCATCCTTTATATTATTGTCCCTTAACTAAACTTTTTGATGCCAGAGATGTTGACAGAAATTTTACGGATAGAAATATTTCTATAAAAATAGCCGGAAAAGATTTTAATTTGACCATTTTTGATGTTACAGGGGGTGAATATAACGGAACTGTATGTAGTAGAATTTTGGATAATGATGATAACAGCACCGCTTATACAGATTGGATGAAATTATCTTTTAATAATGATATTGAAAAAAATTTAACCGATATTGAAGTTAATAATTCCGCACCTGATGCCATTGTTCATATGGTATGGGCTAGTGGAGATAAAAGTTGTAATGATGTTTTAAACGGTGACCATAATGCTTCTTTTTCAACAGATACATTTGCAATAAGACCGTATAGATATAAAGTTAAATTTTCAAAAATGCCTCTTTTTGCAGGTGAAGCGTTTGATTTGAATATGAGTGCTGTTGATTTTAATGATAATTTGCTTGATGATTATAATGAAAGTGATGTAAATATAAGCGCTGATATGAATAAGAGTGTTTTAGTGTGCGATTATCCTCATGCAGAATTTAATTTGAGCACAATAGATTTTACAAACGGAGAATCAAATAATAGTGCTAAATTTGATGAAGTCGGAGAGATGAATTTGAGTGTTTTTGATAATAAATTTGATGAAGCAAAAGGCGGAGTTCAAGAGTGTAACGATTCTAATGCTTGTATAAGTGTATACGGATATGACGGAAAAGATTCAAACGGGGTATTTTGTTGTAATATAGAAGCAAATCCTGTTGCCGAAATGAATCTTTCAAAACCTGATATAAATTTATCCGAAGTTGATATTAAAGTTTATGATTTAAATATTACAAGAAATGAGATAAATACCCCTTATAATACAGACTGGATTTATATGGACAGTAATTTAAGTGAATTTAACGCTTCAGCTGTCGTTGAAATTACTGCGTTTAATAAAGAGGGAAAACAGCTTCATAATTTTGATAAAACATGTGTGGCAAAAGATATGAATATAAGTTTCGGTTATGATTTGCATAATAATAACGGAGATATTAATCTTACATATGTAGGAACTGTGAATGATAATAATAAATCAATCACTGATTTTAATAAAACAATGGAGGTTAATAAATCTGTTTTTGCAAAAGGCGATACTAACGCCTCTTATGCTTTTAATGTAGACAGAAACAAATCGATTCCGCTTTATATAGTTTACGGGAATTTAAAAGATATCAATTTTACAACAAATAATATTGCCAAAAATGAAAATAATCTCTCAACCGATTTGAATATTTCCATGTATTATGGAAATATTCAATCGTTTGATGTATTCACTAATAAAAATGATATAGATGTAAAAATTTATTTTGCAGTTTATAATGACGGAAGTGATTATGCCCCATCAAATATTAATAAAGAATTTAACTGGTATTTAAATACAAAACATACCAAAAAAGAGGGTGAATTTAATTCCACCATTCATATTTCAGACGGATATACCGCCAGTGATAAATATAATGATGATTTTGATGTAACGGTAGATGACACGAGTGATGGAAGTCAGGTTTTTCATATAACAAGAAAAAATAAAAATATTAGTTTTGCGGTATTTCATTTAAGTATGGATGAAAATATTTCTCACTGGCTGTGGTTTTCAAAAAACGAAAAAGATTATAACGATTCTATAAACAGCACTTGTGCACATCATTTCTGTTTTGCTATAACTTGGAAAGAAGCCAATAACCAGGATAATTCAAAAACAGTTGAAAGCGGGGAAAATTTACTTGGAACCGAAGCGAATATAACGGAATATAATCGAACTTCAAAAGGAGTTAAAATTTACAGATAATTATTTTTCTATAAAAATTTTAAAATCATCCCCGTTTTTTCTTATAAATATTTCTTTATTCCCTTTGAAAGTATAGTTAGGAGAATAGTAATTTTCATAAAAAGTTATTCTATAAATTTTTTCATCTTTTGGATTTTGATACGGAACGATTTTGATGTCTTTAAAATAAATTGTTACTTTTTTATTTTTTTTATTTGCAAAAACTCTTGTTTTGTAAGCAATAAATTTTGATAAATCATCTCCGTTTGAACGATGAAAATCTTTATCATAAAATGAAAGATATTGATTTAAATTACTTGTTTCCCACGCTTCTCTCCATTTATAAAGCATTGAAAGAATAGAGGCTATATCGTTTTTTGTGGCATATACCGGTTTTTGATATATTTGTAAAACAGTTTTTTTATAATCAATTATATCAGCCAGTTTTTTTAAATCGGAATTTTTTAAAACAATACATCCTTTACTTAAATCGGGTCTGCTTTTGCCATCAAGCGGTCTTCCGTGTATCCATATTCCGTGTCCGTCTCTGTGATGTAATTTGTCATAAAGATTTGGATAAGATGTTACAAAAGCAAGAGGTCCGTAAAATGTATTTTTCGGAATTATTTGATAATCTAACGAATATACGCCTATAGGTGTTTTCAAATCTCCTTCTGTTTCTTTTTGTCCGAGTTTTCCTACGATTAAATTTTTAAATGTGGCAAGTTTTGAAATTTTTCCGTCTTGATATTTTAATACTTCTAAACTTTTTGTGGTTTTATTGCATAAAAGTATAAAAGAGTTACTTTCGTAATATCCGTATTTTACGCTGATATTTTTAACTCTGTTTAACCAAAACTGTTTTGAAGTTAAATCGTTTTCAAGCGATTTAATAATAGGTTGTATACCTTCGTATCTGTAAGTGTCTATTAAGTTTGTTAAATTTGTTGCAAAAAGATTTATTCCGATAATCGGTATTATTAATAGTTTCTTCATTTTTCCCCTTATATCCAAATATTGTCTATCAGTCTTGTTTTTCCAACATATGCGGCTATTAAAATTATTGTGTTTCCCGGTGTTATTTTATCTATGTAGTTAAAATCTCTGTCAACAAATGCTATGTATTGAAGTTTGTCAACATCTAAAATTTTTATCATCTCTTTTTTTATATTTTCAATATCGTTTATATGAATTGACATTTTAGCAGCTTTTTTAAGAGATTTGGAAATTGTTAAAGCTTTTTTTCTCTCTTTTTCGCTTAAATATATATTTCTGCTTGAAAGCGCAAGACCGTCTTTTTCTCTTACGGTTTCAATTTCTTTTATTTCAATATCAAAAAAGAAGTTTTTTACCATCTGTTTGATTAAATAAAGCTGTTGGGCGTCTTTTTTGCCAAAGTATGCCCTTGTCGGTTTTATTATATTAAAAAGTTTATTAACTACTTGTAAAACTCCGTCAAAATGACCGGGTCTGAAAAAGCCTTCTAGTATATATCCTTTAATTTTTGGAGCTTTTAGTAAAATTTCATCTTCACTATACATATTCTTAGGATTTGGAGTAAAAACTCCGTCAACTCCCGCTCTTTTACATATTTCAAAATCACTTTCCAGTTTTCTTGGATATTTGTCTAAATCCTCTCCCGGTAAAAATTGTGTAGGATTTACAAAAATAGAAACAATTACAAAATCATTTTCATCTCTTGCTTTTTTTATAAGTTCAAGGTGACCTGGGTGGAGAGCTCCCATTGTCGGAACAAAACCTATTGAGCCGTTTAGAGATTTTGAATATTTTAAAGCTTTTTGTGGAGTTTTTAAGATTTCCATTTCAACCTCTTTTTTGATAGAATTATAATAAAAGATTTAGTAAATTAAAAAGGTTTTTAATGGATGCATTTGAATATAGCGAACTTATAAAAGAGCTTGAAAATAAATTAAGTAATATTGAATCAATTTTAAAGCCTGATGAGCTTAAAAAAAGACTAAAAGAGATTGAAGAAATGGAAAATGAGCCTGATTTTTGGAGTGACCCTAAAACTTCGGCAAAAATTCAAAAAGAAAAAAATATTATTTTAAGAAAACTTAAAAAATATGAGACTGTAAAACAAGCTCTTGTTGATAATAAAGATATGTATGAACTTGCGAGTTTAGAAGAAGATGAGGAAACTTTAGATGAAGTTTTTTCAGATGTTGAAAATATTTCAAAAGCTATAAGAGACCTTGAAATTGCAGTAATGCTAAGCGAAGAAAACGATGAAAAAAATGCAATTATCACTATTCATCCGGGAGCCGGCGGGACCGAGTCTCACGACTGGGCTAGTATTTTATACAGAATGTATCTAAGATATGCCGAAAGAAGAGGATGGAAAGTTGATGTGGTTGATTATCAAGCGGGAGAAGAGGCGGGAATCAAAGATGTGAGCTTTATTGTAAAAGGGGAAAATGCTTACGGATATCTAAAAGCGGAAAACGGTATTCACAGACTTGTTAGAGTTTCTCCTTTTGACAGTGCGGGAAGAAGACATACCTCTTTTGCATCTGTTCAGGTTTCTCCTGAAGTTGATGAAGATATAGAAATAGAAATAGACCCGAAAGATATAAGAATAGATGTGTTTAGAGCAAGCGGGGCTGGGGGACAGCATATTAACAAAACGGAAAGTGCCGTTAGAATTACCCATATTCCGACAGGAATAGTTGTGGGATGTCAAAATGACAGAAGCCAACACAAAAATAAAGATATGGCGTTTAAAATGCTAAAATCAAAGCTTTATGAGCTTGAACTTGAAAAAAGAAGAGCCGAGGAAGAAGGAAAAGAAAAAGACGAAATGGGATGGGGACATCAGATTAGAAGTTATGTTTTGTTTCCTTATCAACAGGTAAAAGATACAAGAAGCAATAAAGCTTATTCAAAAGTTGACGATATATTAGACGGGGATTTAGATGAGGTTATTGAAGATGTGTTGATTTCTCAAAAAAGCAGTGACGAATAAAGGAATTTTTTGAAAAAAGCTTTAACTATAATAGAACTTATTTTTACTGTTGTTATTCTTTCGGTTGTATTTACCTTAATTCCTAAAATTATAGGGATAAGCACCAAAACACTAAAAAAAACGGCTGATAATGAAGCTGTTTTTAATATGATGGCAAAAATGAGTGATATTATTTTTAAAGAGTGGGATGAAAATAATACTGACAGTGATGAAATTTTGGTAGTAAATAATCCTGCTAAGAATTTGCTTGACTGTAATTCCACAAGCGGATACAGAATAGGGGGATTTAGGGGAAGCAGAAATTGTCAGGATGATATAAATATAAGCCATATAGGAGCTGATGCTAACGAGCCTCCTTATGATGATATAGACGATTATAACGGTTTAGAAGAAAACACGACAACTTCAGGTAAAAGAAATAAATATTATACGCTTGATATGTTTGCTTCTTATGTAAAAGAGTGGAACGGAAGTGATTATTCGGGTGATTCGTTGAATTATCGGTTTGATAAAAATCAAGAAGATAAAAGCAATATAAAAAGAGTAAAAGTTGTGGTATCAAAAAAAGTAAATGGAAAAGAGAAAAATATTTCAACCATTAAATACTATGGGGCGAATATAGGACATTCCATAATAGAGAGTGAAGAATGGTAAGAAAATCATTTACGCTGATAGAAGGAATTTTTGTCATTATTGTATTGGCTATTATTGCAATGGTAGGAGTTAGAATTGTAGGAGAACTTTATAAAAGAGATTATATTGTAAAGCAAGTTAGCAAATTCGGCTTTTTGTCTCAACAAACAGCCGATATTTTAAGTGAAAGACTTTATAATAGAATTCCTTTGACGGTTATAGGATATAACCCTTCAACACATGATTTTAAATATATAGGTGATATTGAAAGTGATGATAATTACACTGTGTTTGAATGGATAAGTGACAGTTTTGATGTAAAAAAAGAGCTTAATTTAAGCGGATTTGTAGATTTATATAAAAGTAAAAAGCCAATTCTTTATGCAAAAGATTTTCATAAAGATTTTATACAAAGTGTAGAACAAAATAAATTTGATACCTCTTCTAAATTGGAAGATTTGACAGCTGTAATTTTTGCAGGTAGTTTTGACAGGGGAGAAGAAGCGGCACTTGATGATTATAATGATTCTTTTGGATGGCACGGGAATAAACATAAATATGTTTATAGAATTGATGAAATCAACCAAAGCGGAAATGATGCAAATATATCTTTAAAAGATAATGCCGACAGAATCTATGAAAAATTTTATCTGGTTGACAGTGCTTATGCTATTGCTATAAAAAGGGATTTGAAAAAAAGCGATTGGAATTGTAACACCCCGTGGGATAAGTTTAAAAAGAATGATTTGCTTTTATTTTATAATTACAGACCATGGGATGGCAAAACTTACTGCGGTGATACAAATGGAACGCCTGATGGAAATGTTACTTTATTATTAAATAATGTAAACGGATTTAAGATAAAAAGTGTAAATTCTCATTTGGTAATATTAATTAATATGAAATCGTCAAAAGCGGATATTAATATTTCCGTATCAAAACAAAAGGTTGCATTTTGAGAAAAGGTATAGGGGTAATTACGGCTTTAATTATTTTGATTTTAGTAGCCGTTGTATTAAGTTCGGTGATAAAATTATCCTTTTTAACAGTAAAGCATTCATCTGATTCTTATATGGGGGAAAGAGCCAGGATTTTTATGCAAAGTGCTATTGAAAATTCTATAATGGCTATTGAAGGTTATGACAGAAAAAAACATAATAACTGTTTAAAACATTTATATTTTACGGATGAAGACAATAGATTTGAAGCAAATGTTAGCGTTCTTAGGTATTATTGTTATGATATGAGTGACTGTCCGAATTGCAGTATAGCTGAAAAAATAGCTACTGATAAATCACACGGAAATGTTGTATTAAAAGTAGTTGTAGAATCAAACCGCTCAAATAAAAGAAACAGCGGTTATATTAAAATACAAAAAATAACACTTCAAAGGCCGTAAGTGAGAGGATTTACTTTAATTGAATTAATTTTTGTTATAATTATATTGGCAATTATGAGTGCGGTGGGAGTTTATTATATTCCCGACCCTACGCTGCAAGAATCAACTAATGTATTAAAAAGTAAGATTTTAAATAAGCGTTCTAATGCTATTAATTTTATTACGAATAATGAAAACAATATAACTTGTATTGAATTTAATATAACTAAATTAAATGAAGATGAAAACTCTTCAAGAGTAAAATATCATTTTTCTAAAAGGTTGACTTTGAAAGTATCAGGATGTGTAAATAATGCAAACATAGATTTTGAAAGCAATAAAACCATATGTTTTGATTCGTATGGAAGACCTTTTGTGGCAAAAGTTGATGAAAGATTGAATGATTTATGCCAAAATAATGCTATAATTTCACTTGATTATAAAACAAAAGAAAAAAACATAACAATTTATAAAATGTCGGGGTTTGTGAAATAAAATGAAAAAGATAAATTTTAAACTTAATTTTTCTAAAAAAGAAAACAGAGTTGTTACTCTTTTTAACGATTATATGTTTGTTTATGAAAACGGCAGAGTTATAAAAGAAGAAAAATCATTTACGAAATCTGTTATATCAACTGTTTTAAATTTTAAAAATGTTTATAATCTTTCTTTTAAGCTTTCAAAAGCCCTTAGTGAAGAAGAACTTTTAGTAGAAGCTGAAAAATATGTATATTCTCAGGAAATTTTGGATTTAAGCAAAGAATACAAAATAATTTATAATTTTCAAAAATATGATGAATTTTATTATGTGGATGCTTTTGCGGTTGAAGTTGAAAATCTCAAAAGTTTAATGGGAGATTATTTAAAAGAATTTAAATATATAGATTTTATATCTTTTTCTCCTTTTGTTTTTAAAGAATATTATGATTTAGCTAATATTACCCCTGGAGTTGATGTATTTATATATTTTGGAAAAGAAGATTCTTATATAGTCGGATATAATAAGGGAGAATTTGTTTTTGTAAGAAGCCTTGATAAGTTAACCGTTTTGGAAAAAGAGCTTAATAAAACTGCAGATGAAATCATAGAGCTTTTGAAAGCAAAAGGACTTAATAAAGACAGATATGAAGATGATTATACTTACGAAATAATTGATACTTTTTTTTCAAAATTTTTTATGAAAGTAAGTAATGTAATAAATTATTCGGTTAATTTTTTTAAATTGAATAAAATAGATAAAATGTTCTTTTATGCTCCTTTTAATATAGTGTCGTTGCAAGAAGCTTATGAAGATTTTTGGTCAATGAGCAATATTGATTTTAAAAAACTTTCATTGAATGTGGATTATGACCCTTTTGAATATACGGTTGCTTTTTATAATGCCAAATATTATAAAAATGAAAATTTAAATTTTTCTGTTTTTTTAAGACCTCCTCCTTTTTATAAAAGACCGAGCGGAAATTTAATCTTTCTTTTACTTGGAGGGATTCTTCTTATAGGACTTGATGCATCTTATAAAGAATATAAAATATCAAATTTTGAAAAAGAAAAACTGATACTTAGTCTTCATTATTCAACTTATAAAAATAAATTGGATTTAGCTAAAAGGCAAATAAAATTTTATAATAAGAATATAAAATTATTAAATGTTAAATTTAAAAAATTATCAAAAGAAGCTGATGTTATTTATGAAAATATAGAAAAATTAAGCTCTATGTATGAACAGCCGCTTTTTACAAATCAATACGCAAAAATAGTATCGCTTTTAGAAAAATATAATTTAAAAATTAATGAATTTCATAAAACAAAAAACAGTTTTTCCATAACAGTGCTTTCTTCGCAACAAAATTATAATAAAATTCCTCTGTTTTTAAAAAATTTGAGACAAATAGGATTTTCAAATATAAATTTTAAAAATATAGAGAATAATTCCACATCTTACAAGACAAAGGTGTTTTTTGATGATTAATATTATAGACAGACTCGACGAATTTTTAAATGAAAGAGAACCTAAAGAGAAATATATGATTTATATTTCCATTATTATTGTGATAGGTATTATTTATTATTTTTTTAATTACAAAATGTTATGTAGCGAATTAAAGCAAAAACAAAATGATATTATACATACAAAACAGACCTATGATTTAAAATCATATGAAAACAAGCTCAAAATAGCTAAGAATAAATTTTATAATTTAAATAATAAAATAGTGGCTTTAAGAGATAATATTGAATATATAAAAAACCGCATTTCTTCTATTAAAAATATTAAATTTTTTGTTAATGATGATGATTTGTTTTTATTTTTAAAGAGTTTGTTTTCTTTTTCAATTCAAAAATCTTTATTTCCAAGTTATGTTATGAGTAGGCAAAAGCAGTCTTTATTAAAAGAATATAGTATACAAATAAAAGGTCAAACGACTCTTAAAAATTTTGTGAATTTTATTTCTATGTTAAGATATATAGAAAAAAGTAATTATATAGTGACATTTAACAAAGTTGATTTTAATATTTCCAGATATTCATACGGTATGGTTAGTGATTTTAATTCAACAGTAAATATTTGGAGTTATAAATGAAAAAAATTATTCTTTTTATAGTTTTTATATATTTAAATGCAGGTATGGTTAATTATAAAATACACAAAACAATACAACTTTTAAATACTTTTTCTTACAAACATACTAATTTTTTGCCACTTGATTTATATAATGTTTTTCCTGTTCATATTGATAAAAAAGTGGATTTAAATGAATATCTTCAAAAGCAGTCGTTAGTTATAAATCTTAAAGCCATAGGTAATAATATTGCTTTTATAAACGGTAAATGGTATAAAAAAAGAGATAAATTCCAAAATTTTGAAATTTATAAAATTACAAAAAGATGTGTTTTTTTTAAAACATCCAATACTAATTTTATAAAAAAAAGCTTTAGTGTGTGTATTACACCAAATTTAATTAAGGTGGTAAAATGAAAAAATTGATTTTTATTTTTATAACTGTTTTTTTATTTGCAAATAACTGTAATAACAGACTTTTTTCGCTTCATATAGGAAGCGGGGGAATACCTTTAAAGACTGTTTTATCGGATATTGCAAATCAATGTAATCTTACAGTGGTTGTGAATGATGATGTTGCAAGAAAAAAGCTTGATTCGGATGTCAGTCTTGTTAATATAAACAAAGAGTCTTTAAAAAATTTTTTAAATGATGTTTTAGCTACAAAAGACTGCTTTTTTGATTTAAAGGGAAATAAAATAATAATAAGTTATTATAAAAGTAAGATATTCAGACTTGATATAGTCTCTTCTTCAAGAAGCGGAAGCAGTTCTCTTTCTGGAAGCGGAGGGGGCTCAAGTTCAAGCTCAAGTTCAGGAGGGAATTTTAGTGGAAGTTCTTCTCTTAGTGACAGTTATCAGTTTGATATATGGGGGGTTATTGCAGATAAAATCAATACAATCCTTAAAAACAATGCAGAAGGGAAAGCTGATATTTTAAAACCTGTAATAGATAAAAACAGCGGTTTAATTGTTGTAAGAGGTAATAAAGAGCAGCTTGATGCAGTTAGCAATTATATAAATGATTTAACAAGAAGACTTATGAGACAGGTTTATATAGATGTTAAAATTTATTCCGTAACACTTAGTAAAAGTCATCAAACGGGTATAAACTGGCAACAGTTAAATGCAACTTTAAACGGAGGCGGGAAACTGAGAGGCTCTAATTTATTTGGTAAAGCATCTGTTTTTAACAACGCTTCGTTTAGTATGAATGCACTTTTGAATCTTTTAGCAACATACGGAAATGTAAATTCTGTTTCCAATCCGCAGATAGTAACTCTTAATAATCAAAAAGCCATAATACAAGTCGGAAGTAATGTCTATTATAAAAATGTATCACAAATTACAAAAGACCAAAGCGGAAATGTATTTACACAATATACGGTGGCTTCTCAGTTTGTAGGATTTAGTCTTGATATAATCCCGAGAATCGGAGATAATAATGAAATTATGCTTTATGTATATCCTACAATTTCCAAATTTGCCACTCCTTTATCAACTGAAACCAATAGAGACCTTCCTCCGGATATAAAAACCAATACTCTTGTCAGTATGGTAAGACTTAAAAATAATCAAACGCTTGTTTTAGGAGGACTTATCACAACAGACAAAAGTCTTCAGGCTAATGGTGTTCCGGTATTAAAAGAAATTCCTATTATTAAATATCTTTTTTCATATAAAGAACAAGTTAGTGATAAAAACGAAATTGTCTTTGTAATAACACCTCATATTATAAATTTAAATAAAAAAGTAAGTTTAAAAAATTACGGATTTAAAAAACTTCCCTCATTAGAGGAGCTTTTTAATGATAAGTGATTTAATAGAAGAATTTAGGGATAAAATAGATTTAGAACACTGTTTTTCCCATTTTTCTTTTGAAATTGCTAAAAATGAAATTTTAGATTCAAAATCAAATATTATTTTTTTAATAGGAGAACCCGGAAGCGGTAAAAGTTTTTTGCTTAATTATTTGTATAACAAATATCCGGATAAATACATTTTAATCAAAGAGCCTTTTTTAGATAAAGATGAATTTTTAAACGGCTATGATTTTGAAAATAAAAAAATTTTAATTGATGAAGCTCAGCTTTTGAATTTTGAAATGATGGAGTTTTTGAGAATTTTAAGTGATAAAGGTTATCAGGTTATTTTTGCAATGCATAAAAGCGAAAGCAGAAAAGTTATTGATTTGCCTCAGTTTAAATCCAGATATACTCAAATTGTAGAGCTTAAAGCTTTAAGCTATAAAGAATTTGAAAAATATATATATGATAAATTCATTAAACATAAAGGGCTGTTTTTTTTAAATAACAAAACAATAAAAAAAATATATATTATTTCAAAGGGTAATTTCAGAATGAGTAAAAAATTTGTTTTTACAATGCTGACTTTGCTGAATTTTTCTTTAAAAAATAATCTTTCTTATAATTCACTTGATAATTGTATATTTGAGATGACCGCTATTGAATTAGGATTTCTAAAATGACATTTTACGAACTTGAAAAGATGTGTAAACAAAGACGGATAAAAAAAAGAGTCCGTTTTATTCTTTTTTTTATTTTATTGTTGATTATCGTTTATGGTATATGGGTTTTAAATAAGATAAAGTCTAAAGAGATAAAATCAAATAAAGAAATAAAAACATCCTTGAATAAAAAGAGTATTAAGAAATCCGTTGTTATAAAAAAAGAGAAAAACAGCTCTAAAGTTTATTTAAAGAACAATAAAAGTATGCAACGCTCTAAAGAAATGATTTTAGCTCCTGTTATATCTTTGAACTTTAGCGATATAAATGTTTCCGATTCAAATTCTCAAAACAGTTCAAAAAAAGTTTTACCTGCAAAAGAGAATGTGTCCGTGCCGTCAAATAAACCAAGTAAACCAAATACCAAAAACATTATAACTACTGAAATTCTACCTTCATATGACGAGTGTATTTATCAAGCCGAGGATGCTTTAAAAAGCAAAAATTATTCCCTAGCTCTTAAATGGGCTCAAAATGCAAATATCAAAAATAAAATAAGACCTGAAGCTTGGATTTTAACAGCTAAAATTTTATATTTAACAGGTAAAAAGCAAAAAGCTTTAAATATTTTAAAACTTTATTTAAAATATAATAAAAATAAAAAAATAGAACAATTTTTAAAAGAGTTAGAAAATGAAAAATAAACTTATTTTATTACTACTATTGCCTATAATCTTATTTGCTAATCTTTTAGAAGATTTTGAAGCGAAAGATTATAATAAAATATGCACATATCAGAATTATGTTTTATACAAGAATCATCCCAAAGCTCTTAGTTTAATAGGCTTCGCATGTGTGAAAACAGATAATTTATTTTTAATACCAATTATTTCTTATCATTTAAGATATACCAAAACAGGAAGAAAAAACGGAATTTATTTTTTAACGCTGGTTCTTGAAAAAAGACTTATTTATTCATATTTTTTTGATAATGATAAAAGTATATATTATTTTGATTTTCCAAAAACAGATTACTTTTTATCGGAAATTTTTTATGATATAAAACATAATAAAATAAAAAAAACACAAAATCTTTATATAATACAACAAAAAAACATGACATATCAGATTTATAAAAAAGGAACTTTTTTAGTTATTGATGAAATAAAAAATGATAAATTAATAAAAAGGCATTTATTCAGATGAAAAGAGAGAAAATAAAATTAGGTGATTTGCTTGTTCAATTAGATATTATTAGTGAAGAAGATTTATTAAAGACTCTTGAAAAACAAAAAGAATACAGATTTCAAGGTATTGATGTAAAGCTTGGGGAACTTTTAATAGAACTAGGGCTTGTAAGAGAAAAAGATATTTTAGAAGCTCTTTCTACACAGCTAGGATTTCCTTTTGTTGATTTATACGGAGAAGATATTGATTATAATTTGATGTCTTCTTTCCCCGTGACTATTTTAAAACAAAAAAAAGTTTTACCTTATAAGCAAGACAATGATTTTATATATGTGGCAACTGCCGACCCTCTTGATTATGACGCCCTAGAAGCGATTGAAAGATTTTCACCAAAGCCTTTAAAGGTTTTCATTTCATTAAAAAAAGATATAGATATAATTTTAAAAAGACTTGAAATAATAATTTCCACAAAAGAACTGGTTAAAAAAGTAAAAATTGAACTTCAAAAAGGAGGAGGGGAATCAACAAGTGCGATTGACGAACTGACGGATTTGATTTTACAAACGGCAATTTCTCAAAGGGCTACGGATGTTCATATAGAGCCTTTAAAATACAATTTTTCAATAAGGGGCAGGGTTGACGGAGTTCTTAGAGAAATTTTTTCTTTTGAAAAAGAGATATATGCTCCTTTGGTTTCAAAAGTGAAACTTCTTGCAAATATAGATATTTCAGAAAAAAGAAAACCTCAAGACGGTAGGTTTTCTAAAATGTATAACGAGCATCTTTATGATTTCAGGGTATCTACCGCTCCTACATTACATGGAGAAAGTGTGGTTCTTAGGATTCTTGACCAGCAAAAAATTCTTTTAAGACTTGTTGAGCTTGGTATGAGTGAATACAACCTAAAAAAATTTGAAGATTTAATTCATTCTCCATACGGAATAGTTTTTGTAACAGGTCCTACCGGAAGCGGTAAAACAACAACTCTTTATGCAGCTCTTAATGATATAAAAGGAGTTGAAAAGAAAATAATTACTATTGAAGATCCGGTTGAATATGAGATTCCTTTAATTCAACAAATTCCGGTAAATCAGAAAATAGGTTTAGGATTTGCTCCAATTCTAAGAAGTATTTTAAGACAAGATCCTGATATTATAATGATAGGGGAAGTCAGAGATGAAGAGACTTTAAAAGCTGCTATTCAAGCTGCTCTTACAGGACATTTGGTTTTAGCAACTCTTCATACAAATGATTCTGTAAGTTCTATTACAAGAATGGAGCAAATGGGAGCGGAGCCTTATATGATAGCAGACGGACTTCAAGGTGCTGTTTCTCAAAGACTTGTAAGAAAAATATGTCCTTATTGTAAAAGCGAATATTATCCTTTACAGTCTGAACTTGATAAAATAAAACCTTTTTTGGATGAAGAAATTACTTTTTATAAAGGAAAAGGATGTCCACATTGTGAATTTACAGGATATATAGGAAGAGAAATGATAAGCGAAGTTTTTATAGTTAATGAATATATCTCTCATCTTATAGCCGAAGGAAAAGATAAACTTGAAATTTTAAAAGTGGCAAAAGAGTATGGATTTGTATCTATGCTTGAAGATGGTATTAATAAATTAAAAGAAGGTGTTACGACACTTGAAGAAATTTTAAGGGTTGTTAAGACAAATGTATTATAAAGTAGAATATTTAAAACACGGAAAAATAAAAACGACAGTTATAAACGCAAAATCTTTAAAAGATGCTTTGACTAAATTCAGAAAAAGAAAACTCGGGATTTTAAGAAATATAGAAGAATTTCACAAAGAGAGTTTAAATGATAAATTGTCTTCTTTGCTTGCATTTAAAAAAATTGATTTAGAAGAATATATTTCGGTTTTAGAGCAGATGTATGTAATGCTTGATGCTGGTCTTGCTATTGATATTATTTTAGAAAATATTGCCGTAAATATTAAAGATAAAAAGCTTAAAAAAATTTTACTTTCAATAACAAATGATATAAAAGCAGGTCTTTCTATGACGGATTCCGTCAAAAAATTTGAGAAAGATTTAGGGATTTTAAGTGTTTCTATGTTTAGACTTGGAGAAGAAACAGGGGATTTGTCAAATGCGGTTAAAGATTTATCTGTAATTTTAACCGAAATTTTGGAAAACAGAAGACTTTTAAAAAAAGCTACAAGATATCCTACTTTTATTATTATTGCTATGATGGTGGCTTTTACTATTGTTATTTTATTTGTAATTCCTCCTTTTAAGTCGGTTTTTGAACAACAAAGTATGAAATTGCCTTTACCTACAAAATTTTTGCTTTTACTTGATTATGTTATAACGACATATGGAATGATTGTTTTAAGCGGAGGGTTTATTCTTTTTTTAATTATATTATTCTCATATGAAAAAAATATAAAAATAAAATATATGTTAGACAGAATAATTTTAAAAATTTATATTATAGGAAAAGTTATTGAACTAGCACTTATAGGTAGATTCATATATGTATTTGAAAGACTTATTGCAGCGGGAATTTCCGTTGTGGATGCTTTTGATATAGCAATTGAAATTGTTGATAATGAATATATGAAGGAAAAAATGTATTTAATAAGAAACAATATTACAACAGGTGGTGGGATTGCAAGTGGATTTGTTGCAACCGGACTTTTTGAGCCTATGATTGTCCAAATGATAAAATCGGGTGAAGAAGCAGGGGCTTTAATTGAAATGCTTAAAAAAGTAAGTAATTATTATTTAATTAAATATAGAGATTTAGTATCTAACATTTCCACACTTATTGAACCTATATTGATTATGGCTATTGCAGGATTTGTTTTTGTATTGGCTCTTGGTGTTTTTCTTCCGATGTGGGATATGACAAAATTGGCACAAGGATAAAAATGAATATAGAAACAGGCAGTATTGTAATAGCGGTTATTAGTATGTTGCTTTTGAGTTTTGTTTTATGGGTTGTTCATAAAATTTTTAATATTTAATTAAAAAACCCTTGACATAACTTTTTAAAAGTGATAAAATTGTTAAGTAAAAATTAAAAAAAAAGGAGTTTCAATGAAACAAAGCAGAAGCGGTTTCACACTAATCGAATTAATTTTCGTAATCGTTATCATTGGTCTATTAGCAGCAGTTGCAGTCCCAAGATTCCTAACAACAGAACAAAATGCAAAAATCAAGCCAGCACTTGAAGTTGCTAATCAAATTGCAAATAAAGCAACTGAATTGTATGAAAATGTTGATGATGCGAATCTTACTAGTGATGTTAATAACAATGAACAAGTTATGAGATATTTAGGTGCGCTTACTACTAGTATAGATAAACATTTTGAGTGGGATGTAAATGAAACAAGATTTGTAATTACATATAACGGTAACAAATTACAACCGGGAGATTATAATTCATCAAATAAGGTGATTAATACAACTGATACTGGAATAACTGCTGATGGAACAGTTTGTGTAGCAGTAGATAGAAATGTGACTACAGTTCCAGTGACACCAGATGCAAATACTACAAGATATACATTTAATGTAGAAGAAATTAATGTAAGTTGTATTGCAGCAGCTCACTAATAACTAGCTCCTTTCGGGGCTTTTTATTTTATTTATAATAAGTGTCAGTCACTTTACATAGCTTTTAAATTTTGATATAATTAAATCAAAAAGAGAAAAAATGAAAGCATTTACTTTAATAGAGCTTATTTTTGTTATTGTAATAATAGGTTTGTTAGCTGCAGTGGCGGTTCCAAGGTTTCTTTTAACAGAAGTAAGTGCAAGTAAGGCGAATCTTAAATCAACCGTTGCTTCTGTCCAGACTGCTATTGATAATCTACATGGTGAATGGGTCAGTAATGATGATTTTGTCTGGAATCCGGCCGCAGACGGACAAGATCACAGCGGTGATTGGAATGATACTACAGGTTATCCTAAAAAACTAGATAGTGGAAAAGATACAAACTGGACTTTCAGTTATGTTTTAAGAGAGCCGGTTGTCTCCTGTAATGAAAAATTTAATAAAGATTCTACTAAATATACTAATTGTTTTTATGAAAGTGACGATAATGTATATAAATACTATTTTTCTCCAAAAGATTATGTAGAGTTTAATTATTCCGAAGCTGATGGATTGTTTAGATGTATGGATAAAGGGCTTGGAGAAAAAGCTTGCAAAGATATTTTAAGGTAGGGAAAATGAAAAAGGCTTTTACATTAATTGAGCTTATTTTTGTAATTGTAATTATTGGTTTGTTAGCGGCAGTTGCAGTTCCTAGGTTTTTAACGACTGAACAAAATGCGAAATTTAAACCGGCATTAGAGGTTACTAAACAAATTATGAATAAATGGGAAGAGCAGTATCATCAAATTCAAGATATGAATATGAGTAGGGTTGTTTTAAAAGATCCATATATTCAACGCTATTTGAAAGCTTTGACAACTGATGTAGATAAACATTTTGTATGGGATGTAAGAGGAAAAGAAGATTATTCTTCTGCAAACTCATCTCCGGCAACAGTATTTGCGATAGGATATAAAACAAAAAAAGAAATTCCAGGGAATGTTTATTATAAAGATACTCCTCCGGATGGAACGCCAATACCTGTAGATGATAAATATATTCAATGGTTTAGTAATGTTCCCGATAATAAAAGAGTTCATGGGGTTAAAAACTGTATTCAGGTAAAACTTTATATCAAACAAGTTCCTATTGATGCAGAACATAATGTCACAGAATTTGAAATTAATCTCTCAAAAGTTGATCCTACTTGTATGCAAGCGGCAGACTAATAACAAACCCTTTTTCTTTTTCGCATAATTTTATTTTTCCTTCGTGCTTTTCAATAATTTCTTTACTGAGCGCAAGTCCAAGACCGTGACCTTTTGTTTTTGTTGATTTAAAAGGCTCGAAAAGAATATTTTTGTCTTCAAAATCATCTCCGTTATCTAGTATTTTGAATTGATTATTTTCATAAAGTGTTTTTACGATTCCTTTTTCTACTTTACTTTCTTCAATAGAATCAATAGCATTAAATACCAAATTTTGAAATACCAGCAAAAGCAAATCATAATCTGCGTAAATTATGGGATTTTTATCTGTAAAAATAAATTCAATATTTTTTGTGTGTTGATAATAAGTTATTATTTTTTTTAGTTCATTAAATAAATCTTGTAAAAAGAACTCTTTTTTTCTTATATTTACACCTTTGCTAAAAAGCAGGGTTGATTTAATGATTCTTTCAACTCTGAAAATAGAGCTTTTCATTTCATCTATGATTTCTTTATCACAGCTTTTTTGCAGAAGGGATAAAAATATATTAAGAGAAGCTATGGGATTTCTTATTTCGTGTGCTAAATGGGCTGCCATTTGCCCCATTGCTATTAATCTTTCGTTTCTTTTTTGCTCGGTAATATCGGTAGCTGAAATTATTTTTTTATTTTTTATATTTGAAGATTGAATTAAGTAATATTTGTCTTTTATTTGTATTTCTCCGTTTTGGGGAATAAAATCAAATTCTTTTGTTTTGGAATTTTGGAGGATTATTTCATCGTTTTCATTGACAACCCATAAAGCCTGTGGCAAAAACTCTATAACTCCGTTTAATATATTTTTAAGTTCTTTAAACTCTTTTTCTACCACAAATGTTTGTTCAATGAGAGTTTCAAGATTTTCAAGCAGTTCTTTTTGGGATTTTGGAATATCCATTTTGGACCTTTTTTATTTGCTATAATAACAAAATGATATTAAATTAAAGGCATTTAATGGAATATAAATATAATAATTTTTATGAAATAATTGAAAAAAATGCAAAGAAATATAAAAATAAACCGGCATATTTTATTGACAACAAAAAAGTTACATGGAATGAATTTAAAAAATTAATTGATACATTTTCAAGAGCTCTTCATATTATGGGGATAAAAAAAGGTGACAAAATTCCCATTTTAGTGACTAATTCACTTGAATTTATAATTGCAATGCAGGGTATTCAAAAAATAGGTGCGGTTGCGGTTCCTGTTAATACATTTTTAAAAGAAGAAGAAATTGCTTTTATTTTAAATGATATAAAAGCCGATATTTTAATAGCTTCAAAAAAATTACAAAACAATATAAAAAATATCCGTAACAAAACTGATGTTAAAAAAATAATATGGGAAGGGGATATAAAAAAAACAGATGAGAACAATTTATCTTTTAATGAACTGATTTTAGATTTTGATTCTCATGAAGTTATAAAAGCTCCTAAACTTGAAGATTTGGCTTTTATTATTTATACATCCGGAACAACAGGAAATCCTAAAGGGGCGATGCTTAGTTATAAAAATATATTTTCAAATATTTTAGGTGTGAATGAGATTGTAAATATTACAAACAAAGACAGATTTATAGCATATTTGCCTATGTTTCATTCATTTACAATGACTGTGAATTTACTTCTTCCGATGTATAGTGCTTCGGGAGTTGTAATTATTAAGTCTATAATGCCTTTTAGCAATATTATAAAACAGACCCTTTTAAAAAGAGTTACCATATTTACAGGTGTTCCGGATGTGTTTTTGGCTCTTTCAAAAGCAAAACTTCCTTTTTATTTTCATTGGTTTAATAAAGTCAGATTCTTTGTTTCCGGTGCCGCTCCACTGCCCGGGGAAGTATTAAAAAGATTTCAAAAGAAATTTAAAAAAGCAAAACTTCTTGAAGGATACGGACTTAGCGAGGCTTCTCCCGTTGTGGCGGTAAACAGGGCTGAGCTTCAAAAAGAAGGCTCTGTAGGAGCTGCAATTCCGGGAGTTGAAATAAAAATAGTCAATGATGAATTAATAGAGGTTCCAGTTAGAGAGTGCGGTGAAATTATAGTAAAAGGTGATAACATAATGAAAGGATATTATAAAAAAGATGATATCACCTCTGAAACAATTATAAACGGATGGCTTTTAACAGGTGATATAGGAAAGCTTGATGAGGATGGATATTTGTATATTCTTGATAGAAAAAAAGATTTGATTATAAATAAAGGAGTTAATATCTATCCAAGAGAGATAGAAGAAGTATGTATGAAATATCCAAATATAAAAGCTTGTGCGGTTGTAGGCATTAAAGAAAAGAATTTAGAAGAGATACCCGTGGCTTTTATTGAAGCCGAAGAGAATAAAAAAATAGATAAATCCGGTCTTAAAAAATTTTTAAAAGAAAATCTTGCTAATTATAAAATTCCAAAAAATATATATTTTGTAGATGAATTGCCTAAAAATGCAACGGGTAAGGTCTTAAAAAGAAAGCTTAGGGAAAATATTGATAAATATATGAAAAATAGTGAAAAATAAGAAAAAAAGGGGAATTATAAAGCGGCTTTTGCCTGCTCTACAAGTTTAGAAAAAGCTTCGGCATCATTCATTGCCAAATTTGCCAAAACTTTTCTGTCAAGTTCAATTCCGGCTTTTTTAAGCCCGTTTATAAATCTTGAATAACTTATGTCATTTAATCTGCAAGCAGCATTAATTCTTATAATCCAAAGTTTTCTAAATTCTCTTTTTTTCTGTTTTCTGTCTCTAAAAGCATATACTAAACTTCTTTCAACTTGTTCTTTTGCTTTTCTGAAATGTTTTCTTCTACCTGAATAGAAGCCTTTAGCCATTTTTAATATTTTTTTATGTCTTTTTCTTCTGACTGTTCCTGTTTTTACTCTCATTTACTCTCCTTAATTTTGGCGTGCATCTGTTGCAACTTAGCGCTAAGCGCGAAAGCTTCAAGCTTTACTTTGCCTCTTCTTCACAATATATAATTAAATACCAAGCATTGATTTTATTTGTTTGATATTTGTTGAGTCAACATAATGAGGTGCTCTTAGATTTCTTTTTCTTTTTTGTGATTTTTTAGTTAGAATATGGCTTCTGTAAGCACATCCTCTTTTAACTTGACCACTTTTTTTTACTTTGAATCTTTTAGCCGCACCTTTGTTTGTTTTCATTTTAGGCATAGCTTCTCCTTTTTGGATTTGAAGTGAAATTATAACATAAAACTAAAATTTATGATAAAATAATCTAAAAAAAGGTTTGAAATGCTTTTAAAAGAATATATTGATGAAGTTTTTACAATAGATTTAGAAGATATAAAAGACTTAAGCATAGAAGATATTATTTTACAATTTCATGCCAAAAATTTAAAACGAATGTATATATTGAATGAAAATAGAACTGTTTTTGTTCTATCACCAAAAGAGATAGTTGATTTTTTTTTAAATTATGATATAAAACAAAATATTTATGAAGTATTAAAAGATAAAAAGCCTCTTGATTGTTTTAATGCAAAACAGCATATTATTGATACTTATTATGAAATGAGAAAAAAGAATTTAGATTTTATGCCTGTTTGTGAAAATGGAAAATTTATAGGAGAAATTGATTTTAATGTTTTAAGTCTTAAAATTTCTTATATTGTAATTAAAGATGAATTAACAGGGGCATATAATAAAAAATATTTTGATGTAATAATTGATGAATATGCAGATTTTAATAAACCTTTAGGGATTGTTTTTATTGAATTAAAAGATTTATCTGTTTATGAAGGTTTATATGGAGTCGGTTTTTCTTTGGAAATAATGAAAAAATTTGCAAAAGAGATTCAAAAAAGTGTTAGAAAAATAGATTTTATTTTTAGATGGGACAATCAGTTTAGGATAATTGTTTTTAATGATTTGGAAATTACAGCTAAAATTTTTAGCAGGATTCAAATGAAATTAAATAATTTTGAAGTGGATAATGTTAAAATTCCTTTTAAAATGTGCTTTTCTCATATTCCTGAAATACAAAATGATATTATTTTAGCTTTAGAAAGTTGTGAAGAGGAATTAATTAAAGGGAACTAAAGCACTTCCCCATGTAAATCCTCCACCGAATGCATCAAGGAGCATTAAGTCTCCTTTTTTGATTTTTCCTTTTTTTGCCATTTCGTTAATTGCCATAGGAATTGAAGCTGAAGATGTATTCCCGTATTTATGAACAGTAAGAATAGATTTTTCTTTTGGCATTTTAATTGCTCTTGCTACTGCGTCAATTATTCTGTAATTCGCCTGATGAGGAACAAACCAGTCAATATCGTCGCTTGTAAGGTTGTTTCTTTCTAAAATATCTCTTACGGATTGAGATAAAGTTTTAACAGCCACTTTAAAAGTTTCGTTTCCTTTCATCTCAAGATAGATTCTGTCTGTTTCACATCCGTATTTCACTCCTCGTCCCGGAGTAATTAAATAATCCTGATATTTTCCATCGGCATTTATATCTATATCGATTATAGCTTCTTCTTTATTTTCCGTGGCACTGATAATTGCAGCCCCGGCACCGTCTCCAAATAAAACGCAAGTGGTTCTGTCTTTCCAGTTTACAATTTTGCTTATAGTCTCGGCACCTATTATTAAAATATTTTTATACATTCCGCTTTCAATAAAAGCTTTTGCCTGAGCTAAAGCATATATAAATCCCGTGCAAGCCGCCGCAATATCTACAGCCGGTCTGACAATTCCGAGTTTATCGGCTACAACGCACGCGGTTGAGGGCATAGTGAAATAATCGGGACTTATGGTTGCAAGAATAATCATATCAATTTCATTTGCATCCATATCAGCGTTTTTTAGAGCGTCAAGAGCAGCTTTGTAGGCTAAATCACTTGTAACTTCATCTTCGGCGATATGTCTTGTCTTTATCCCAGTTCTTTTTGTTATCCATTCATCATCCGTATCTACAATTTTTTCCAAATCTTTATTAGTTAAAATTTTTTCCGGAATATATGCACCTATACTTTTCATTTTTGCAAACATTAATGAGCCTTTAAAGATTGTTTGATTTTTTCATTAACATCATTTTCCACAAAAGCAATAGCTTGAAAAATGGCGTTTTTTATGGCTTTGGAATTACTTTTTCCATGTGCAATTATAACACAACCGTTTACTCCAAGAAGAGGGGCTCCTCCATATTCTGCATAATCTGTGGCTTTTTTCAATGCTTTAAATACGGGTTTTAATAAGAGAGCGCCTATTTTTTGAAGTATTCCGGAGTTATTTATCTCATCTTTTATAAGTTTTCCTATAACTTCCGCTGCACCTTCGCTTGTTTTTAGGACAATATTTCCTATAAAACCGTCTGTTACGATTACTTCAACTTCCCCTTTAAAAATATCGTTTCCTTCAACATTTCCTATAAAATTATCAAAGCTTTCTTTTAACATTTTGAATGCTTCTTTTGTTACGCTGTTTCCTTTGCTTTCTTCTTCCCCGTTACTTAAAAGTCCTATTTTAACATTATCTTTACTTAATATTTCTTTTGCGTAAACTTCGCCCATTAAAGCAAATTGAAACAGATTATGCGCATCACAGTCCACATTTGCCCCGACATCTAAAATTATTGCGTAAGATTTTTTAATTGTAGGCATAAAAGTTGAAATAGCGGGTCTTCTTATACCTTTTATTCTTCCTAGCCTCAAAGTTGCCAAACTCATACTAGCCCCACTGTGTCCAGCCGAGACGACAGCGTCAACTTCACCTTTTTTTAAAAGTTCAATAGATTTATAAATAGTGGAATCTTTTCTTTTTAAACTATCGGTCGCATTATCTGACATTTGTATAACATCTTCACTATTTATAAATCTAACTTTGTCTAAAATTTCTTTTGGTATTAAAGGTTTTATCTCTTCTTCTTTCCCTACTAAATAGGGTGTAAAGTTTTTTTGTTTTAACGCTTCAACAACACCGTTTATAATCGGTGCGGGACCGAAGTCCCCTCCCATTGCATCAATTGCTATTTTCATCAATATTCACCACAGCTTGGGCATACTCTGTGAGGTCTTTTATAAGCACCGCAATGAGAACATTTTACAACAGTTGATAATTTAACTTTGTAATGAGTTCTTCTTTTTGCTCCTCTTGTTTTAGAGTTTCTTCTTTTAGGAACTGCCATTTTATCTCCTTAAAATTCTTGATTAAATTCTTTTTTTTCACATTCACTGCAAATATTGTCAAAACTGTTTTTTATTGATTCAACTTCACTTTGTAAAATTTCTTCAATATCCAGTTTTTCCTGCTCAATGATATCATAATTTTTGTCAAATCCACTAAAAGGCGGTTTGACTATTCTAAATTTAACATCTTCTTTTATATGCTTTTTAAAAGGCGTTAAACATTTAACACACTCAACTTCCACTTCCCCTTCAAGTGTTCCGGTAATAAAATATTCATCGTTTCTTTTTTCGCTTATACCTTTTAAAGTAAGGTTTTCAAAAGTTTTATGAATATTCAATTATAAAATCTCCCTTTCGGCAAAGAAAAATGCTATCTCTTTTTTTGCATTTTCAAGTGAATCGCTTCCGTGAACCGCATTTGCTTCAATACTTTCTGCAAAGTCGGCTCTTATTGTGCCAGGAGCTGCTTCTTTTGGATTTGTTGCACCCATAAGCTCTCTGTTTTTTGCTACGGCATTAGTGCCTTCAAGCACCATAACAACAACAGGTCCGCTGCTCATATATTCACATAAGTCATTAAAAAAAGGTCTTTCTTTATGAACTTCATAGAATCTACCTGCGTCTTCTTTTGTTAGTTTGATTTTTTTCATTGCAGCGATTCTAAGATTGTTACTTTCAAATCTGTCTACAATTTTACCTATAATGTTTTTAGCTACCGCATCCGGTTTGATTATTGAAAGAGTTCTTTCCATATTTTTCTCTCCTTGTAGTTTTAGAGAGGAATTATACAAAAAAAGAGGGAAAAAGGGAAGATTAATCTATTACAGGTTCTCCTGCTTCTCCTCTTGTTTCTAAACAAGTTTGACCATCTTTGCATTCATCCCATACAATACATCCTTCAGTAGGACACGCTTCAGCACATGCAGGTTCATCATAATATCCGACACATTCTACACATTTGTCAGGATAAACATAATAAATTTCTTCTCCAGTTGGGTTTTCGCTGTCATCAACGATTGCTTCAACCGGACATTCATCAATACAAGCTCCACAATTAATACAAGTATCAGTAATTTTTACTGCCATTTTAACTCCTTTATTTTTTATTAAATTGTACTTAAAAATATATCATTAATATCTTAAAATTTGCTTAAAATTGATATAAATCAATTTTTTTATTACTTTTTGTAACTATTTAAGGTTTAAAAATTCTTTTATTTCTTCAACTTTGTCTGTTTTTTCCCAACTGAATATTTCTTTACCGAAATGCCCGTAAGCTGCTGTTTGTTTATAAATTGGTCTTAATAAATCAAGACTTTCAATTATTCCTTTTGGTGTTAAATCAAAAATTTTTTTAACGGCTTTTTCTATTTTTGTTTCGTTTATTTTAGCAGTTCCGTGAGTATTAATATAAATACTAACAGGTTTAACCACTCCGATAGCATAAGCAATTTGAACGGTAAGCCTATCGGCAACTCCTGCAGCTACAAGATTTTTTGCAACATATCTGGCTGCGTAAGCTCCGCTTCTGTCAACTTTTGTAGGGTCTTTTCCGCTAAATGCCCCTCCGCCGTGTGGTGCAGCTCCGCCGTATGTATCAACTATTATTTTTCTGCCTGTTAGCCCCGCGTCTCCTTGAGGACCTCCTATTACAAATTTTCCTGTCGGGTTTATAAAATATTCTACATTTTTATCAAGCATATTAGCCGGAATTACTTTTTTGATAATCTCTTCAATTATAGCTTCCTTTATTTCCGATTGGTTGATATCGGGTTCGTGTTGGGTTGATACTACTATTTTTTCTACGCCTACAGCTTTTCCATCTACATATCGGACACTTACTTGTGCTTTTCCATCAGGTCTTAGCCAAGGGATTATCGCTTCTTTTCTTGCAACGGCAAGTCTTTTTGTCAGTTTATGTGCAATCATTATGGGAAGAGGCATAAGTTCAGGTGTTTCC